>CXWF01005159.1_pt1 | contig 69227 bp, 59 predicted proteins | sample 468421 | NCBI WGS metagenome assembly CXWF01 (sample SAMEA2620812, study PRJEB7988) | marine metagenome | biome: marine biome (ENVO:00000447); feature: surface water layer (ENVO:00002042); material: "saline water (ENVO:00002010), including plankton (ENVO:xxxxxxxx)" | depth 5 m
CCCGATCTATGCGCGGGCGCGCGACCGCGAACACATGCTCGAACTTGAAGAGGCGGGCGCGACGGCGGTCGTGCATGAAGCGCTCGAAGCCTCGTTGCAGCTTTCCGGCCATGTGCTGCGCGCCATCGGCGCATCGAGCGAGGCGACGGCGACGGTGATCGAGCGTGTGCGCGTGGAGGTTTATGAGCGGCAGGCCGTCGAGACGGAGAAGACGGGGTGAAGCCGACGGCCTCCGGAAGCTGTGTGAATTGACGGTTTTTCTGGCCGGAAGCTTGCGTGGTTTGTTCCTGAACATATCGGGATGTCCCGAAGCAGGACAGATGGTGCCCGTCACAACCGGGACTGTCTCAGGAGCGAACGATGAGTGTTTCGAGCGAAAAGACCCTGGAAACCCCGTCCCGTTTTTTGCGGGCGCGGCCTCGAGGGGCGACGGCCCGATCCCGCGCGGGGTATGACGCTCGCCTTGCCCAGGCGGCGGGGGTCACGCTTTATGAGAGTTTCGAGGCGGCGGAGTCTGCGTGGCGTGATTTCGAGACGCGCGCGGTGGGCACGGCCTTCCAGACATTCGACTGGCTTTCCACCTGGCACAGACATGTGGGCGAGAGGTTGGGCATTGAGCCCGCCATCGCCGTGGTGGCGCGGCAGGGGGCGCCGCTGATGCTGGCGCCGCTCGGCATCGAGCGCCGCTTCGGCCTTCGCCGTCTCGTCTGGCTGGGCGGGCGGCTCGCCGACTACAAGGGGCCGCTTCTCGCGCATGATTATGAAGCGCGGCTCGACGATGCATCCGGGGACGGCTTTGCGACGCTGTGGCAGCAGATCCGCCGGGCGCTGCCGCGCCATGACCTCGTGATGCTGGACAGCCAGCCGGTATCGCTCGGCCCACCGGGCGCGCCGCTCGACAATCCGTTTGCCGGGCTTTCGACATCGCCCGCGCCGGACGCGGCCTATGTCTTCGACCTGCCACCGACATTCGAGGAATTCTCGCAGCGCTACCGGGCGGAGACGCGGCGCATCGACCGCTCGAAATTCCGCAAGCTCGACGCGGCGGGCGAAGTGTCGTTCCGCATCGCGGAGACGGTGGAAGAGCGCGTGGCGATGACGCAGAGCATTCTCGCGCGCAAGGCGGCGCAGCTTTCAGCGCAGGGCATCTCGTCGATCTTCGAGGAAGAGGATTATCTCGCGGCCTGGCACGACCTTGCCGCGCTGCCGGACGAGCGGTGCCTGATCGAAGCGGCGGAGCTCAGGCTCGACGGCCAATTCCTGTCGGGCAGCGTTTCCCATGTCTGGCATGGCCGCAACACGCTGATGGTGCATACCTATGACCATGAATTGCTGCCGAAGCTCTCGCCGGGGCGGCTGCACCTGCTGAAGCTCTTGCAATCGAGCATCGACCGCGGCGTCGCGACCTACGATCTTTCGGTGGGTTATGCGGCCTACAAGGAAAGCTTCTGCGACACGCCGATGGAAATGCGCAACATGATCTCGGGGGCGAGCCTTGCGGGACATGGCGCAGCGCTCGCAATCCGCGCGGGGCTGGCGGCGAAGCGGCGGATCAAGAACGATCCGCGCCTCATGGGGCTGGTGCAGAAGGTAAGGGCGAAGTTTGCCTGAGCCTTGCTTATTGAGGCCGCGCGTCCCAGGGCTCCAGCGTGCCTGCGATGCGGCGCGGCAGCGGCATTTCCATCTGGGCGATGGCGGCGGCGGAAATCTCTTCATGATTGAGCCAGCGCGAGGCACCGTTCTCGTGCACGAAGCCGAGCACGACCTGCGCATATGAAATATCCGGCTGGTGGGCGAGTGCCTCGGCGCGGATGGAGGCGATGGAGGGCTCGCCGTTTTTTCCCGCAAGGATCGAGCGGCTGCCCATCACCTCGATGAGCGTGCCGCCCGGCGCGACCAGCGCATCGAGCGCGGCGCGCAGAAGCTCCGCACGGGGACGTATCCATGTGAGTGCGAGATCGAAGGGCGCGTGTTCCTCAAGCGCGGCGAGAAGCGCGGGCTCGTCCTCGTAGGAGATGGGGAGAGCGATGCATTTCGCGTCGAGCACTTCGTCGCCGAAAGAGAAGCTGCCCGCATTGCGCGAGACGATGACGGATTTTTCCGCCAATCCGGCGGCATGGCGCGCGGCGGCGGAGAGCATACCCGTGGTGCCGAGAAGAAGCGCCGTACCCGTCATGTTTTTCCTTTGTCAGTGGCAGGTCCGTGGGCTGTTTTCCCGAGTGTAGTACGGACGCGGAACATAGCGAAAGCCCGGGGTTTGCGAGGGATTTTCGCCGATTTCCGCGCGGGAGGGACATTTCGCTGACGCAAATGTGAGTTGTGGCGGGGAGGGGTGTTCGTCAGTTTGTGCCCGCAAGGAAATTCAGCGGAGGGACAGATGGACGGATTCATGGAAGCGTTGCAGGCCGCACAGGCCTCGCAGGATGCCTATGTCGCGGCGCTGCCGATGTGGGTGCAGTACTGGATGATGTGGCTGATGCTGGTGCTGGGGCTCGGCGCGCTCGTCTTTTCCTTCGTGCGGGCGGAAGCGCGCTGGCTGCTGCTGGCGATGGTGGCGGCGCTCGTTTCGACCATGGCGCTCGGCATGGCGGTGGGCTGGAACAAGCTCTGGGGCGTGACGCATCTCGTGTTCTGGACGCCGGTCGTCATCTATTACATCCGGCGCTGGCCGGTGGTGGAGAAGAAGAGCGTATTCGGCGTCTGGTTCGTGCTCGCGCTCGCGACGATGATCGTGTCGCTGGTGTTCGATGCGAAGGATGTGGTGGAATATCTGATGGGGGTGTGAGGGGGAGATGCTTCATCTTCCCCTAAGATAACCATCAACGTTATGACCCGCTTTATGCGGGCCATCCACGTCTTTCTTTCCTCAGGTCCCGCAAAGACGTGGATGGCCCGGACAAGTCGGGCCATGACGAAACAGTTGAAGATCGAGAATGGCGACTATCGGTGCTTCGCAAACGTTACTTGTTTGCCTGCGAGGTCAAGCTCTTCCGTTCGCCAGCCAATAGGCGTCCATGCGAGCTTTTGAACGTGAGACGTTGGCGTTTTCTCGTTCGCCCACCACGCAGGATACTTATAGGCGCTCGCCGGTAAGCGGGTTCCGAGAATTCTTTCAACGTCGTCAAAGCTGGCGCGCCAGCGTTTGACCTTCAGCCGATTGAGGTGATGACGCAACGGATCGTATTTGCTCATGATCGCCTCCAAAAGAATAGCTAGTCTCTAACGCTTCTTGTATTTTCGCGCTCGCGTTCCCGGCTTGCCTGAGGTCGAGCGGCCCTTGGGCTTGGCCGTTCTTGCGACGCTTTGCTCCACGGCGGACTGGCGGGCCATCGGGTCGTCGGCAATGGCGAGTTCGGTTGCTTCGAGCCGCTTGATTTCGTCGCGCAGGCGCGCGGCGGTTTCAAATTCGAGATCGGCGGCGGCTTCCTTCATCTTGTGTTCGAGGTCGGCGATATGGGCGCGGAGGTTATGGCCGATGAAGCTCTCGTCGGCCTCGCCCGTATCGACGCGGACGTGATCGCGCTCATAGACGCTTTCGAGAATGTCGCCGATATTGCGGCGGATGCTCTCCGGCGTGATGCCGTGTTCCTCGTTATAGGCTTTCTGTTTTTCGCGGCGGCGGTTCGTTTCCGCGATGGCGCGTTCCATCGAGCCGGTAATGTTGTCGGCATAGAGGATGACGCGGCCGTCGACGTTTCGCGCGGCGCGGCCGATGGTCTGGATCAATGAGGTTTCGGAACGCAGGAAGCCTTCCTTGTCGGCATCGAGGATGGCGACGAGGGCGCATTCGGGAATGTCGAGACCTTCGCGCAGCAGGTTGATGCCGATCAGCACATCGAAGGCGCCGAGGCGCAGATCGCGAAGGATCTCGATGCGCTCCAGCGTGTCGATGTCGGAATGCATGTAGCGCACGCGGATGCCCTGTTCATGCATGTATTCGGTGAGGTCTTCGGCCATGCGCTTGGTCAGCGTGGTGACGAGCACGCGCTGGCCCTTGGCCGCGACCTCGTGGCACTCGGCAATGAGGTCGTCCACCTGCGTGGCGACGGGGCGGATGATGGTCGGCGGGTCGATGAGGCCGGTCGGGCGGATGACCTGTTCGGTGAAGACGCCGCCGGTCTGCTCCATTTCCCAGGGGCCGGGCGTCGCGGAAACGAAGACGGATTGCGGCCGCATCGCGTTCCACTCCTCGAAGCGCATCGGCCGGTTGTCCACGCAGGAGGGCAGGCGGAAGCCGAATTCCGCGAGCGTCGATTTGCGCTTGTAGTCGCCCCGGAACATGCCGCCGATCTGGGGCACGGTGACATGGCTTTCATCGGCGAAGACGATCGCATTGTCGGGGAGATATTCAAAGAGGGTGGGCGGCGGCTCGCCGGGCTTGCGGCCCGTGAGGTAGCGTGAATAGTTCTCGATGCCCGCGCAGCTTCCCGTCGCCTCCATCATCTCGATGTCGAACTGGGTGCGCTGTTCGAGACGCTGCGCTTCCAGCAGCTTGCCCATGCCCTTCAGTTCCTGAAGGCGGACCTGGAGGTCGTGCTTTATCTCCTCGATCGCCTGATTGAGCGTCGGGCGCGGCGTGACGTAATGCGAGTTCGCGTAGAGCTTCACTTCCTTGAAGGTGTCGGTCTTGTGGCCGGTCAGCGGATCGAACTCGGCGATTTCCTCGACCTCGTCGCCGAAGAGGGAGATGCGCCAGGCGCGGTCCTCGTAATGCGCGGGGAAGACCTCGACCGTATCGCCGCGCACGCGGAAGGTGCCGCGGCCAAAGGCCTGATCGTTGCGCTTGTATTGAAGGGCGACGAGATCGGCGATGAGCTGCTTGCGGTCGAGCCGCTCGCCGAGCTTCACGCCGAAGGTCATGGCCGAATAGGTTTCGACCGAGCCGATACCGTAGATGCAGGAAACCGAGGCGACGATGATGACGTCGTCGCGCTCCAGCAGCGCGCGTGTGGCGGCGTGGCGCATGCGGTCGATCTGCTCGTTGATCGAGCTTTCCTTCTCGATATAGGTGTCGGTCCGGGGCACATAGGCCTCCGGCTGGTAGTAGTCGTAATAGGAAACGAAATACTCGACCGCATTTTCCGGGAAGAAGCTCTTGAACTCGCCATAGAGCTGGGCGGCGAGCGTCTTGTTGGGCGCGAGGATGAGGGCCGGGCGCTGGGTGCGCTCGATCACCTGCGCCATTGTGTAGGTCTTGCCGGAGCCCGTGACGCCGAGCAACACCTGATCGCGGTCGCCTTCTTCGATGCCCTTGACGAGTTCGGCGATGGCGGTGGGCTGGTCGCCCGCCGGCTGATATTCGGAGACGAGCTTGAAAGGGCGGCCGCCTTCGGATTTCTCGGGCCGTTCGGGACGATGGGGCGCAAAAAGCGGCCAGTTGGCGGGGTCGCCGGTAAGCGCGCCCGCCCATGTGTCGCGATCGGGCGCGAGGCCGCCTTCCGGCACGAAATTCGCGCCGGGTGCTTCCGACAGACCGGAAGGTTTCCGGGGCAGCGGCCGTTCCGAGCCGCGCCCAAAGCTTTTGGGGCCGTTATTGTGTGCCATATGAACAATATGGCGCGACTCCGCCGGGGATCAAAGGGGCGGACGGGCGCTGCTGACAGTTTTGTGCCCGATCCGGAGCGGGTGCGATATTGGACCGGGCGCGCGCGGCTGGCTCAGGGGGTTTCGGCGGCGGCCGGGGGGGCCTCGTTCCAGCCTTCCGAGGGGTTCTCGGAGGCGGTGTAGGGCGGGTTGCCATCGCCATCCGCGCGGCCTGTCTCCGTATCGAGCGTGGACGGGCCGAAAAAAACCCAGGCAATGGCCAAGAGCAGGATCAGGGCCGCCGCGAAAGAGATGAGGAGCACATAGCGCGTGCCCGTTCCGGTTACGCCTTGCCGGGCATCGTCGGTCTGCTTTTCCGGGCCTGCCATGTTCCTGCCTTTCGTTCGTTTCGCTTTGAAAAAGGGAGTTAGCGCGGTTTCGGGCAGCGGCAAGGCCTGTGCTCTCGTGGCTTTCCATAGCGTGTGGCATCTGCAATTCTCTGCCCCATGAGCGAAACCGACGTGATTCCGCCAGTGCCGGAGAGCCCCGTTTCTTCCGGCGCGCACTGGACGATCTATCTGCCGACGATGGTCGTGATGGTGACCTGGGCCATTGTCTATTTCTGGGCGGAGTGGCAAGAGCCGCCGCTGCTCGCCATCGGGGGCATCGCGCTGGCGGTCGAATCCGTCGTGGTTCCACTGCTTCTCGGTCATGCGCTGCTGCGGGCACGGGTGCTCCGGGCGGAGGTGGCGGGAGGTGAATTGCGGGTCGAGCAGGGCTTTCCGTTCCGTCGCAGGCTGCGGCTCGATGTGAGGGAGCTTGCTCTCGCGCAAGTGCGGCGCTCCTTTGCGCAGCGCCGGTTCGGCGGCGGGGCGCTGGCGCTGATCGAACGGAGCGGTACGCGCCATCTCATCGCCGATCTCGCCAAGCCCGAAGCGCTTGCGGCCGCGATCAACGAAACCAACAGAAAAAGAGATGCCTCATGAGCCAGATGCTGGATTTTGACGACAATGCCGCCCGAGCGATGGAGGCAATGTATCTGACACCCGACGTGGTGGGACAACGCGCGAAGGTGATCGAAATGCTGGCGCCCGCACCGGGGGAGCATGTGCTCGATATCGGCGTCGGGCCGGGGCTGCTCGCTTACGACATGGCGCGCATGGTGGGCGAGGGCGGACGGCTGGCGGGCCTCGATGCGTCGGCGGCGATGCTGAAGGTGGCGCGCACGCGGCTGGCGGCGCTGCCGCAGGCGGAGTGCATTCAGGGGGATGCGACAGAGCTGCGCTTTCCCGACGAAAGTTTCGACATCGCGGTCTCGACGCAGGTGCATGAATATGTCGCGGATATGGGCAAGGCGCTGAAGGAGCTTCATCGCGTGGTGAAGCCGGGCGGGCGGGCGCTCATTCTCGACACGGACTGGCGCAGCGTCGTCTGGCATTCATCGGATCAGGCGCGCATGGACCGGGTGCTTCTGTGCTGGGACGATCATCTTGCCGATCCGCACCTTCCGGCAACGCTTGGCGCGGGGATGCGCAAGGCCGGGTTCGGGATGCTGCGCGTCGAGATCGTGCCGATGCTTTCGCCGCAATGGCAGCCGGTTTCCTATGCGGCTGGCATCATGAAGAGCATTCGCGGATATGCGATGGCGAATGGCGAGCGGCACGGGCTTTCGGGCGAAGAGGTGCAGGCCTGGTATGACGACCAGCTGCGGCTCGCCGAGCGCGGTGAATTCTTTTTCAGCGTCAACCGCTATGCGTTTCTGGGCGTTCGTCAGGCGGCGGTTGAGGGGCCGTAAAGCTTGAGCCAGGCATCGATGATGGCGTGGATTTTCTCGTCGGTGTCGGGGGGGAGTGTCACGCCGGCATCGAACAAGGCAGACCAGACGAACACTTCCTTCAGCATGCCTGTGCAGATGCGGACGCTGAAGGCGCTGTCATGGGGACGGAGCTTGCCCTGCTCGATGAGCGTATCGATCTGCGCGCGGAGGGAAGCGTTCCTCCTGTTGCTGAGGATCTCGTACATCTCGTTTGCGAGGCCGGGCGCGCCGGGCACTTCCGCAATGACGATGCGCATGAGGGCGTTCCCGTCTTCCTCGAATTGCTGGGCGAGGTAGGCGCGGCAAAGCTTGTGGAGGGCTTCGCGCGCGGAATCCTTCGGATCGTGGATGCCGCTATAATCGCCCGCGCCTTGCGCGGACTCCTTCACCACCGCCGTGAAGAGCGCTTCCTTCGACGAAAAATGCTTGTAGAGCGTCGCCGTCGATACATCCGCATCGCGCGCGATTTCGGCCATGCCTGCGCCGCTATAACCGTTGGTCAGAAAGTTCTTGCGCGCGGCCTCCAATATGGAGCTGCGTTTCTGGGCACTGACCCTTCTGCGATGTGTCTCAAGTCCCACGTGTGTTTTCCTGTATCCGATCGCGTTGGAGCGGCCGGGCCGCGTAGATGCCGAGATAGGCGTCGATGCAGGCCTCGAGCTTGCTGTCCATGTCTTCGGACCGCTTGAAATCGAGTGTGAAGAGGGAGGGCCAGACGACAAACTCCTTCACCATGCCTGCGAGATAAAGAGCGCTGACCTGCGTGTCGTGGGGTTTCAACTCCCCGCGCGCGACGAGCGAATCCAGCACCGCCTGGAGCTGCCGATAGCGTTCGAGAACGCCGTTCTCATAGACTTCGCGGGCGAGATGCGGCGCGGACGGCACTTCGGCAATCACGACACGGAGCAGATCGTTCATCTGCTCGTCGAATTGCAGACGAGCATAGACAAGGGCGATGTTGTGCAGAACGGTGCGAGCCGGTTTGCCCGGAGTGTCCGTAAGAATCGTGGCTTCGGTGCCGGTATAGGCCTCCTGAACCACTGCCGCGAAGAGCATCTCCTTGGATGCGAAATGTTTGTAGAGAGTTGCGGTCGAAACATCCGCTTCCCTGGCGATTTCCGCCATTGCAGCGCGGCTGTATCCATCCCGGAGGAAATTTGCACGGGCCGCTTCGAGTATGGCCGCGTGTTTCGTTTCGCTGACCGACTTTCTGTATGTTGCCAATCCCAAGTTCAGGCTGCCTCCCCATCGATCGCTAAGAGTCTCTGTTTTACCCAATATTACCCAATACGTCGAAATAGATGCAGACGGTCAAGGAGAATTCGGAAAACGACCGTCTTGGTTTGCGTCGTATAACCGGCTTTTTTTACAGATACGCATGCGAACTAACGGCGGATCATTTCCTTTCCGGTTTCAGCCCGCATCTGGAGAGGCATCCGCAATCACCACATACCGCAACGGCCCGCTTTCGCGTGCATCGAAAGGAAAGCAGGTAACAAGGGCAATTCCGAAGCCTGCATGCGGATCGATGTGTGAGTCGTCGTGATTCACGACGCGTCTGTCACGCACGATGAAGCGGTGCGATACGCCGTCGCCCGTCGTAATAATGACGGCATCGTCATTTTTCAGAGATCGCAAAAAAGTGAAGTGGGTGTCGCGATGACCTGCAATCACGGAAGTGCCGGGCTTGCCAGGATCGGGCGAACCGAAAAGATGGCCTGGCCCAAAGGCGAGGGCTTCGCCGCTCGTCCCTGCAAGGACGATCTGGCTCATGCCCTGCGAGGGAATCTCAAGTTTGGCGACGGGCCATGTGTCCGCCCAGGGCCAGGCCTTGTGCGGCTTTCCGTCCGCGATGGTCCGTTGCCAAGCGCGGTCGAGCAGAAGCTGTGCAACTTCGGCCTTGGCCTTGATGTAGACACCCTGGCCGAGCTGCCAGAAACCGAAGCCGAGGCAGGCAAAAATGGCGGCGGCCCAGCAGAGGGCCACCGCCTTTCCCTTGAAATGCGCACTCACCGGCTGCGCCTCGCCCATGCGCTCGCCGCCCAGTGACGCTGGAGCCACCAAAGTGCGCCAAGTGCGATGGAGAGAAGCAATGCGATGATGCCGGAATGGATCAGGGCCGACGCATCGGTGGATGTTTGCGGTAGCGCCATGCTCGCAACTCGGCTTGTGGTGGGAGCGGGAGCTGCCAGAACCGCTGCATATTGCGCGGACCCTTTCTGCAGGGCCGCACGCTGCATCGGCGATACAGCCTGTTCTCCGAAGACCTTGTCGTAGTCCCAGCCTTCCGGGAGGTTCACCGGCATGTCCTTCGCGGTGAGTTTTTCACCGTCCGGGCGCGATGGGGTCACATCCACCGCGACGAGGCTCGTCAGGCGGCTGACAAGATGATGTTCGAGCGCGACTTTCAGAATCGAGGCGTCGTTCTCTTCCCAGTTGCCCGCGATACGGGCATCGGCTTCGAGCTGCTCAATCTTGCGGCGTGCCCAAAGTTTGCCTATTCCGGCGCGGGCCTCGCCCTTGCCGACCGCCATACGGACTTCCCAGGGTTCGCCCGCCACGTCACCGCGCAGTATCAGTGTGCCTTTTGCCTGCGGCATGCGGGCGGAGAGGACCACGGGCTCGCCCTTGTAGAGATCGGGCACGGGGTTCGGCCAGCTCTCGGTGGTGAGGCCATCGGGCCAGGTGGCGGTGATGTTGGTCATCACCGGGCTGCCGAGCTTCTCGAAAAGCTCGCTCATCCGCTCGACGACCTGTTGCTCGTTGCCGATATGGGTGAAGGTGCCGCGCCCTGCTTCCGAAGCGCGCGTCATGAAGTAGCTGTTCGGGGCGGAACCGATGCCGACGGTGAAAAGGCGCGAGCGGCCGAGATTCGTGGTGATCTCGCTGAAGAGCTCGCGTTCGTTGGTAATTGCGCCGTCCGTCAGGAAGACGACCTGCCGAACCCTGTCCGTGCCATGTGACTGACGGTCAGTCAGTGCGGCGCGCAGGGCGGGCAGCATCTCGGTGCCGCCATTGGCCTCGAGGCTCTTCACGAACTTCTTCGCCACCGCGAGGTTTTCGCCGTGAGCGGGCACCGCGTCCGGAAAGAGCACTGTCAGTGTGTCGTCGAAACGGATGACGTTGAACGTGTCGCCGGGCTTCAGACGGTCGAGCGCCCAGAGCAGGCTTTCCTTCGCCTGGTCCATCGAGGGGCCGGACATGGAGCCCGAATTGTCGATGACGAAGACCGCCTCGCGCGGTTTCGCCTCGGGCTGAACATCGCCAGAGGGCGGCGTGAGCATGATGAGGAGATAGTCCTCATTGCCGACCCGCTCGCGGAAGAGGGCAGCGGTTGGGGCCTTTGCGGCAGCGGGCTTCCAGGTAAGTTCGAAATCCTTGTCTGCCGGGACGAGTTCTTTCTTCAGGGCGATGGTGGCGGCGTTCTTGCCACCGCGCCCGATGGTCACATCATGATGCGGGCTCTTCACCTCACCGAGCGGGAAGCCCGCGTCGAGCGAGACCTTGAGGCTCACGGGGTTCACCTTGCCTGCTTCAGGATGCAGGACTGGCGGCTGTTCCAGCGTGTCTTTTGGTTCGGGGGGCAGCACTTCGCCCCAGCCGCTTTCGCCGGGCGTGAAGTCGACGAAGCGCGGATCGGCTTCCTTCGGCGTATAGCGCGGTGCAACGACCATCGGGAAACGGAGGGAGAAAGTGTCACCCTCGCGATGCGCGGTCTGCTGATATTCGATCTGGACGACAATGGTTTCGCCCGGTCCGATATTGGCGACGGAATTGGTGAAGACATTGGGGCGCTGCTGCTCGACGAGACTGGCCTTCTTGCCTGCGGCCTTGGCCTCTTCGTAGATCTGCCGGGCTTCCTGCTTTTCCTTGATCCTGCCTTCGATCACGCGCTCGCCGATCACCATTTTCAGGGTGTCGACGGCGGAGTCCTCCGGCAGTGGAAAGATGTATTTGCCTTCGACCCAGCTATCGCCGGGATTGATGAAGCGCTGTGTGACGCGGGCACGGGCGATGGGGCCCGAGACGTCGATCTTTACATCGGTCGCGAGAAGGGGCGCGGGCACATATTTGCCGGGCTCTTTCGTATTGAATAGAAGGGCACCGCTCTCGATGTCGTTCAGTGTCACGAGACCGGCGGGCACAGGCGCGGCGGCGGTATCCGCCCAGGCATGCCGGGCCAGGCCGGCGAGCAAAAGAAGAACAAGACAGATAAATGTCAGAAAGAATGCAAGTCGATGGGACCAGCCGCGCGGACCCGCACCGGCTGTGTTTCGTGAGATGATGGACATGGTATTCCCCGCGTTTTGAGACGGTCCGAGGCAAGCCCTCCTCAGACGGACAAAGTGTCGCGGGGAAATGGGGCGGAAGGGGTCAGGAAAGGGGACGAGAGCGGACCGATTTTGAGGCCATTTTGTGTTCAAGTCCGCTCACACAGGCGCGAGCCTTCGTCCGCCCACGGAAATCTCATGGATGCCGGGACGCGCTGGCGGTACCGAGAATGCCAGCCAGCGCGGTTGCCGCGCGTTTCAGCTCGGCCTCGGGGACCGGGGCATAGCCCATATAGAGGTCGAGGCGCTCCTGCCTGCCGGTCGGGCTGCAACATACTCTCCGTGCCAGCATCGGCCCGTGCCCCAGACAGTCTTCGGCGACAAGCCGCTCCCGGACGGCCAGCGCGATATTGCACCTGCTCGCGTCGAATAGCCTGTTGCACGTGCGAACGGGCGGGCTTACGTTGCGCCCGTTCCTTTACCCTCTGCCTTCATGGGAGATGTCACATGGGCTTTATCTCGGACGCGCTCAACCGCATTCAGCCGTCGGCAACCATAGCCGCCACGCAGAAAGCGCGCGACCTGAAAGCCCTCGGCCGCGACGTGATTTCGCTTGCGGCCGGCGAGCCCGACTTCGATACGCCCGACAACATCAAGGAAGCCGCGATCAAGGCGATCCGCGAGGGCAAGACGAAGTACACGGCAGTCGACGGCATTCCCGAGCTCAAGGCGGCGATCTGCGCCAAGTTCAAGCGCGAGAACAATCTCGACTACAAGCCGCAGCAGGCCTTCGTGGCGCCAGGCGGCAAGCCGATCATCTTCAACGCGATGGTAGCGACGCTGAACCCCGGCGACGAGGTGATCATTCCCGCGCCCTACTGGGTGTCCTATCCCGACATCGTACTGCTTGCAGGCGGCACGCCGGTGCCGGTGGAGACGACGCTTGAGGACGGCTTCAAGCTGCAGCCCGAAGCGCTCGAGAAGGCGATCACGAATAAGACCAAGTGGCTCATCTTCAACTCGCCGTCGAACCCGTCGGGTGCCGCCTACAGCCATGACGAATTGAAGAAGCTCACCGACGTGCTGATGAAGCACAGCCATGTCTGGATCCTGACGGACGACATGTATGAGCATCTGACCTATGACGGCTTCAAATTCGCGACGCCGGCGGAGGTCGAGCCGGGGCTTTATGAGCGCACGCTTACAATGAACGGCGTGTCGAAGGCCTATGCGATGACGGGCTGGCGCATCGGCTATTGCGCCGGACCGGAGCCGCTTATCAAGGCGATGACGAAGGTGCAGAGCCAGTCGACGTCGAACCCGACCTCGATCAGCCAATATGCCGCCGTCGAGGCGTTGAACGGGCCGCAGGACTTCATTCCCGAGCGGGCGGAGGTGTTCAAGGAACGCCGCGACCTCGTGGTGTCGATGCTGAACCAGGCGAGCGGCCTGAAATGTCCGACTCCGGAAGGCGCCTTCTATGTCTATCCGTCCTGCGAGGGCTGCATCGGCAAGAAGACGACGGATGGCAAGGTGATTGAGACGGACGAGGATTTCGCGATGGCGCTCATCGAGGCGGAAGGTATTTCCGTCGTGCATGGTGCGGCGTTCGGGCTTTCGCCCTTCTTCCGGATTTCCTATGCGACGTCCACGGAAGAACTGACGGATGCCTGCGAGCGCATCCAGCGCTTCTGCGCCAGCCTGCGCTGAGCAACACTCAACCGGATATGAAAAGGGCCCCGCAAGCGGGGCCCTTTTTCGTTGGGATTGGCGGGTGTCAGACCTGATAGCCCATTTTCCGGAGCTGTTGCGTGAGGGCGGCGATGCGCGTGCTGTCGGAGGGGTGGGTCGACATGAATTCCGGCGGCGGGGCCTTGCTACCGCGCTGCGCCGTCATGTTCTGCCAGAAGCGGAGCGACTGGCGCGGATCGAAGCCTGCCTTGTGCATATAGGTGACGCCGAGGCGGTCGGCTTCCAGCTCATGCGTCCGCGAGTAGGGGAGGAGGACACCGAACTGCACGCCCGCGCCGAGAATGGCAGCAATCGTGCCGGCGCCGCTGACATCGCCCGCCTGGAGAGCGACCTGTGCGGCCTGCATGCCGAAACCCGTAGCCATCTGCTGGCTGTAGCGTTCGGCGGAATGGTGGGCGGCGACATGGCCGATTTCGTGGCCGAGCACGGTTGCAAGCTGGTCGTCGTTTTCCATCCGTTTGAAGATGCCTTCGTAGAAACCGACCTTGCCGCCCGGCAGCACGAAGGCGTTGGCTTCGTCGCCCTGGAAGACGGTGTATTCCCATGACTGGCCCTGAAGACCGGCGGCCTGGACGAGAGGCGGGCCGACCTTTTGCAGCCGCCTCTTCAGGCTGGTGTTACTTGAAACCTTTTGCTCCTTGCGGAGTTGATCCCATGCGGAGGCGGAGAGCTGGGTAATCTGTGCATCCGAGACAAGCAGCAATTGCTGCCGTCCCAGGGCGGGGTTCTGAACGCAGCCCCCGAGCGCGACGATATACCCCGCAGCCAGCCCCTTCACGAGCTGGCGACGATTGAGTTCAATGGGTTTGCGGTCGAGAAACCTGATCGGCGAATCCATGAGCGTCTCCACAGTCGATGAGGGCGTGATCCCAGTTTAGGACAGGTGAAGGCCCACGATAAGCGGGCGTTCGGAAGATTGAGGAAATTATTTAGAGTTATTCTAATGTTCCTTGTATTCCACTGATAAAGAACTATGTTTAGTTCCTAAGCCGGCCGAAGCCAAGCCGAAACCAAGGAGGTGTGAAGTGAAAGTCGATACAGGCATCGCTGCGAATGACAGGAATGAAATTGCCGAAGGGCTCGCGCGTGTTCTGGCGGACACCTACACGCTGTACCTGAAGACGCATCATTACCACTGGAATGTGACGGGTCCGCAATTCCGCTCGCTCCACCTCATGTTCGAGGAACAGTATCAGGAACTCTGGGCCGCGACCGACGAAATCGCGGAGCGCATCCGCGCGCTGGGCGAATACGCGCCGGGTACCTATGCGGAATTCAGCAAGCTCTCCTCGATCCAGGAGGACAACAGCGTTCCCAGTTCCGAGCAGATGGTGAAGAACCTCGTGAAGGGGCATGAGCAGGTCGTGAAGACCGCGCGCAACCTCTTCTCTTCCGCGAGTGAGGCGGGCGACGAAGTGACCGCCGACCTCATGGTCCAGCGTATGCAGGCCAGCGAAAAGACCGCCTGGATGCTTCGCAGCACCGTCGAGTGAGTGGCGGCCGGCGTAACCGCCGGTCATCATATTTGATATCGAAAGCGCCATGATCGCGGATATAATCCGGTCATGGCGTTTTCCTTTTCTCCCTCCCTTGTGATTTTCGATTGCGACGGCGTGCTGGTCGACACCGAGCCGGTGGCGAACCGTGCGCTTGCGCGCTTTCTGGGCGAATGCGGCTTCGAGATTTCCTATGAGGAATGCCGCCGCCTCTTTGTCGGGCGGACCATGCAGGCCGTGCAGGCGCATGTTGAGGACGCGCTCGGCCGCCCGCTTGGCAGCGACTGGCCTGCGCGTATTCGCGACGAGACGCTGAAAGCCTTTGCGCAAGGCATCGAGCCGGTTGCGGGCGCGCAAGCGCTGCTTCAGGAGCTTGCCGCGCGGGAGAAGCCCTACTGCGTGGCATCGTCGGGCAGGTTCGAGAAGATGCGCTTCACGCTGGGGGCGACGGGGCTCTTGCCACTTGTGGAGGATGTTCTCTTCAGTGCGGAGGAAGTGGCGCAAGGCAAGCCCGCGCCGGATCTCTTTCTCCATGCGGCGGTGCGCATGGGCCATGCGCCGGAGAACTGCCTCGTGATCGAGGATAGCGTGCCTGGTGTGCAGGCGGGCGTTGCGGCGGGGATGTCCGTTATCGGCTATGCAGGCGATCCCATGACCGACGCGGCAGCGCTTAAAAGAGAAGGCGCCCATGTCATTTCCGACATGAGCGCCTTGCTCGACCTTTTTTCTTTCCGATAGCTCAGGCGGTTTCGGCCTGCTTCGCGCGTTCGAGCGGGTCGGGGCCTTGCCCCGCCTTCTCAGCTTCCCGACCGGCGAGCCAGCGCTCGGTTTCGAGCGCGGCCATGCAGCCCATGCCCGCTGCCGTGACGGCCTGACGGTAAACGTCGTCGGTCACGTCGCCTGCGGCAAAGACGCCGGGGATGCTGGTTGCCGTCGAGTCCGGCGCGGTGACGAGATAGCCGCCTGCCTTCGTCTCGAGTTGATCCTTGAAAAGCTCGGTGGCGGGGGAGTGACCGATCGCCATGAAGACGCCGTCAGCCTTGATCTCGGTGATCTCGCCGGTCTTCACGTTCTTCACGCGCGCGCCGGTGACGCCGGGCGGGTTTTCGGTACCGACAATCTCCTCGATGGCCGAATCCCAGACCACCTCGATCTTGGGGTTCTTGAAGAGGCGCTCCTGCATGACCTTTTCGGCGCGGAACGTATCGCGGCGATGGATCACGGTGACCTTGCTTGCGAAGTTCGTCAGGAAGAGGGCTTCCTCGACAGCGGAGTTGCCGCCGCCGACGACCAGCACTTCCTTGCCGCGATAGAAGAAACCGTCGCAGGTCGCGCAGGCCGAGACGCCGAAGCCCTGGAACTTTTCTTCAGAGGGGATGCCGAGCCACTTTGCCTGTGCACCGGTCGCGATAATGAGGGCGTCGCAGGTGTAGAGCGTGCCGCTGTCGCCCTTCAGTTCGAAGGGGTACTTCTTCAGGTCGGCGGAGACGATCGTATCGGCGATCATTTCCGTTCCCATTGCGCGGGCCTGTTCGCCCATCTGCTCCATGAGCCAGGGGCCCTGAATGGCCTCGGCGAAGCCCGGATAGTTCTCGACTTCGGTGGTGATGGTGAGCTGGCCGCCCGGCTGGATGCCCTGAATGAGCACCGGCTCCAGCATGGCGCGCGCGGCATAGATCGCTGCGGTGTAGCCGGCGGCACCGGCGCCAATGATGAGGACTTTCGCGTGTTTTGTGTCGGACATGATGCTTCCGTGCGCTTGAGCCGTGAGGCCGGCAGGGTGAGGGGCGGATGAGCGGGGCCCGCCGATCTGCATAGGGACTATACAGGTTCGGACAGGCCCCGCCAAAAGTCAGGCTTAGAGCGCCTCGGCGTGGCTGCCGAGATACTTCGCGACGCCTTCGGCATCCGCCTTCATGCCTTCCTGGCCCTTCTGCCAGCCGGCCGGGCAGACTTCGCCATGTTCCTCGTGGAACTGGAGCGCGTCGACCATGCGCAGCGCCTCGTCGGCGTTGCGGCCGAGGGGGAGATCGTTCACGAGCTGGTGACGAACGACGCCATCGCGGTCGATGAGGAAGGTGCCGCGAAGGGCGACGCCATCCTTTTCGATCAGCACGTCATAGTCGCGCGCGATCTGCTTGGTCATGTCCGCGACCATCGGGAACTTGACCGGGCCGAGGCCGCCATCGTTCGGGGCGGTTTTGCGCCATGCGGCGTGGGTGAACTGGCTGTCGACCGAGACGGCGACGACCTTCACGTTCAGGGCTTCGAATTTCGGCACACGGTTGGAATAGGCGAGGATTTCCGAGGGGCACACGAAGGTGAAGTCCAGCGGATAGAAGAACACCAGCCCGTAGGAACCGTTGAGGTGCGAACGGAGGTTGAAATCCTCAACGATGTCGCCATCCGGCATGACGGCGGCGGCGGTGAAATCGGGGGCCTGCTTGCCTACGAGAACGGCCATACGGGAAACTCCTTTGAAACTTGAATGAGGAGCCCGGGACGGGGCCGGGCTTTCTCGTTATTTAGACGCATTCTAAAATATATTCAAGGGATTTTGCTGCGGTGCGACATGATGTCAGGGGAATTTTTCCCGGCAAACCGGCTCTTCCGCACCCCTCAAGATGGGGTTGCCCATGCATCGCGGCAAGGCGGAAGCGGGGAATCATCGTAATCGCTCGCTCCCGGCTTCTATTCGCTCCGGCCGGGAGGGTAAACCGCGATTTCGTGCGCCGCGCCATGACTACATGGAGCGTCAGAAGCCGAACATGTGATCGAGGCAGAAGCTCTTGTCGCCGTTCACGAGACCGTGGAAGCCGAAGAGGCGGCAGGTCGTGTCGCGGATGATGACATAGCCTGTGCCGCCCATTTTCTCACGGTCCTCGCGGGAGAAGACTTCCGACAAGCGCCAGTGGAACGAGCCGCCACAGGCAATCTCGATTTTCTCCTCCGCGACGGGCTTGCCCTCCGCATCATGCAGGATGAGGAGCGTCGAGCTTTTCGGGTGCCAGTCGGTCGAGGCCGGATAGATCAGGTGGCAAAGCGTGTCGAGCGCGCCATCTTCCAGTGCCGGTCCCGCAATGCGCAGGAAAAGACGCGTGGTGAGCCCTGGCGGCTTGTTGGTGTAGCTCTGCGGTTCGTCCTTGTAGATCACGGCGGTGTTGTAGATATGGGCGCCGAAGATCGTTTCCGCGCGGTGGCCGCTCGACTTCTGCTCGAAGCGCCCAAGCGCGTGCAGCCAGCCATTTGCCTCGCCGCCATCGCGGAAGTCATAGAGAAACTCGACATGGCCGTAGCCGGAGGGAAGCTTCAGCGCCTCTTCCGTCATCCATGCCTCGATATCGACGGCAACGCTTTCGCGGCGCGGGATGCGGCCGAGATATTTCGTGGCGACGGTGGTGCCATTTGCATCGATCATTTCGGCGCGGAGCGGCATTTCGTGTTCGTCGCGCGCCATCGGTGTCGGCAGCATCACGGTTTCGAACTTGTCGCGGGGCAGGACGGGCAGCGGCATGATGTAGCCCTTACCCATATGCTTGCCGAGATTTTCGATCTCCGGGTTCGGCTTCAGATCCGTGCGCTCGACATTGGCGTGGGCGAGACGGCGCTGGCCGGAACCGCGCGTCACCTCGTAGCGCGGACGCACGAAATAGCGTCCCGCGACGATTTCGATCTGGTCCGGCCATTTCGCATCGGGCAACAGGCTTTCGACCGGAATGCCGCGCGTGCCGAAGGGCGGAATTTCGTCCTCGTACCAGGAAACATCCTGGCCGCCCATGACATTCAGGCCGACAGTGCGCGGCGGAATGGGCATGGGGTGGGAGTTCTGTACGAAGAGCGTCACGCGCTCATCGCCTTCGGCGGCCGGCATACCCGCATAATAGTCGGCGGGCCAGGCATTCGCGTCATGGCTGCATGAAAGGGCGAGGCCGTTTTCGCCATACATGTCGAGCGCGTATTTCACGACATCGTGGCCCTTGATGCGCACGGCATGGATGAAGAGCGAGCCTGTGAAATCGTCGAGGCCGAAACGCTCTCGTATTTCCGCGCTGTCGAGCGTAAAGGGGGCGCCAGCGGTGGGCAGCGTCTCGCGCCACTCGGCGAGCTGGTTTCCCTTTTCGTCGAAGAGGCAGAGCCATAGCTCCGGGTTTTCCGCACCATGCAGGCCCCAGTAGTTCGCGCTGGCGACGCGGGTGTGGATTCCGTCATGCCCGTTCGCGCCTTTTTTCTCGCGCATGAGCGCAAAGTTGGTCGCGAAGTTCATCGGGTCGAGATAGTTCGACTTGTTGGTGAGCATGTCATCGGGCAGGCGCATGTCGTCCAGCGTTGCGACATGGGCGCCCTCGGGAAAGACATGCTGGATGGAGGGCAGCGTCTTCTGTGCATCGAAGGCGAGGACAAGAACGGCCTTTGCGTTCGAGTTGCGCATTTCGCTGACGAGCCTTGCCTCGTGACCGAGGAAGGCCGATCCAAGATCCTCGATGCGCTGGACGTAATAGCCCGCAACATCGAGACGGCCGAGATCGTAATAGGCGTGGAAGTTGCCGATGGTGCCAGAGGGGTCGTAGATCGCGACGGGGCCCGCCTTGACGAGACCGGCGATCAGGGCCTGTCCCTTCGGTGCGCTCAGCGGATGGCCGAGCGCCTTGAAGAGCGTTGCGCCGCCCGCATTGTTGCCGGGCCGCCAGCCATGCGAGAGGTCGGCGTTCTTGAAGGTTTCGATCTGCAGGGTCATTGAATATTCCTCGATCCGCGTATCAGTAGGCGCCGGACGTTTCGCGCGTACGTGAAGCGAACGGGTTGAGACGCTTGAGCGTCGAGGTGATGCGATGGCGGCGCTGTTCATGCGCGACGACATCCACGTCGCGTACCCAGTTCATCTGGATGGCGCGGCGCTGGCCTTCGAAAGGTTCGTGGCCATGCCATGAATTATCGGAGCGCTTGAAGACGAGAAGAGTGCCGCCATTGGGCGATACTTCTTCCGCCACGTCGTTGAGGTCTGTACCCGAGCGCAGGACGCGCAACCGCCCGCCGTCTGCTTCCCATTCCTGATTGAGATAGAGCAGAACAGTGATGATTTTCGATTCCGTGTCGGTGTGGATCTTGCCGTTGTTGCGCGCGCAATGACCGCGGATGGTGAACATCGTCGGGCGGCTTGTGAGGTCGACCTCGAATTTCTCCTCAATCGCCTTGCGGAACTCGGAGCCGTTCATTTCCTGAAGCAGTTGCTCGAAACTGCCATAGATATCGAGCTCGCTGGGCGGAATGGAGCCTGTCGTCTCGATGTCGGGAAAGTCGGCGATCACGCTGTCGAGCGCCTTGCCTGTCACGAAGGCGGGAACCACGAGATATTCGTAAGGGTCCGTCTTTCGCGGGGTGGCGCGCAATGCTTCGATGTCGATCAGGCTCATGATGCCCTTTACCTTTTTGTCGTTCGGCTTTTCGTCCGGCCCGGTTTACCGGTCCGTTGCCTTCCCGGGAACTTCCATGCGGTGATCTTGCGAATGACGGGCCAGGTCGCGCAACGATCCCAAATGTCGCGGCATCCAATTGCCGCACCCGATTAACCCTTTTCCGCTTGCGCCCTTTAGTGTGCCTGCCGCTCCTTGCGGTGCGCCAGGAAGCGCATGGCAATCGCTTCGGCGATCTCATCGGTAGCATTTAATGGGTCGTACTCCCACCTTTCAAGCTGGCCGGTGAAAGGGCGCGCCGCGCCGCTTGCATAGATGGCATCGAGAAAGCGGCGGAACTTCGCCTCCTTGCGCGACTGGCCGCCTTCGAGTTCGATGACATGAACGGGCTTTCCGGTGAAAGCGGCCTCGCCGACCATGTTGACGGAATCGCAGGTGACGATGATGGCATCGGCAAGCCCGAGAAACCCGAAATAGGGATTGGGGCCGGTTCCGTCCCATATGACAGCAGGGCTGTCCTTCAAGGCGTCCTTCAGGATTTGTGTCTGGCGCGCGCCGGTGCGGCGGGAGGGCGTAACCATGAGGCCGGCGCCGCTCCCGGCCAGGGCAGCGAGCTGGCGGGCGATATCGGCGGCCGTATCCTCGCCCATGCTGTATACGGAATTTGTGCCGCCGATGAGGACGGCGACACGCGGGCGGGGCAGGCGGGCGACCTGTGGCTCGAACAGCGCCGCCTCCTCGGCGAGGCGCGCGCGCGTCAGCCGGTGGGGGGAGACGGCGGTGGAGAGCACATTCGGTCCTTCGAGCCGGTCATGGGCGGGGGCCCAGACGAAATCGAAATTCGAGGGCGCGACGCGCGGATCCTGGAGCACAATGGTGAAGGTCCTTCCGCCGGACTTTCGGCGGATCATTCGCGCATAAGGGATCGACTGGCGGCCTGATGCGATCAGAATGTCCGGCCAGGGCGGGGCCACCGTCTCATTCGACTGGGCGGGCCCCCAGGGCGCCATCCATTTCCACGGCGGAGAAGGGGCGACGCGCTTCATTTCAGGCGTGAGGCCGAGCGCCTCGGCAATGCCGATCCCTTGCGTCTCGAAACCCGCCATGCCGTTGGTCAGCACCCAGCAGGTGAGCCTCTCGGACCCGGCGAGCAGGTTTTTCGGCAATCTCGCCTCGTTTTCGGTCATATTCGTGCGCTGTCGGGTAATTTTATTACTGAATCAGGCTGGTATTCAGAGTAAGTAAAGCGCCGCAAACCACAAGTCACGCCGGAAAGCCCCTGCGGGCGCCGGTTCAAGGAGTGCCCATGAAGCGGGCGAAGCTCGACCATATCGACTTGCGAATCCTCGCCGAGCTGCAGGCCGACGGACGGATTACCAATGTCGATCTCGCCACGAAGGCGGGCATCTCCGCGCCGCCCTGCCTGCGCCGTGTGCGGGCGCTGGAGAATGCGGGCTTCATCAAAGGGTATCACGCCGATCTCGATGGCCGCGCACTCGGTTTCGAGGTGACGGTTTTCGCGATGGTGGGACTGCACAGCCAGGCCGAAGCCGACCTCAAGGCTTTCGAGGCGGAAGTTGCGACCTGGCCGCTTGTGCGCGAATGCCACATGCTGAACGGCGAGATCGACTTCATATTGAAGTGCGTCGCGCCGGATCTCTCCACCTTCCAGAGTTTCCTGACGGAGAAGCTCACGCCCGCGCCCAATGTTGCGAGCGTGCGCACCTCGCTCACCATCCGCTGTTCGAAGCACGAACCGGGTGTGCCGGTGGAAATGCTGGAAGAGGAATAGGCTAGGCCTATCCGAAGCGGATTTTCAGGATTTCGTAGCTCTTGCCACCACCCGGCGTCACGACTTCGACGCTGTCGCCGACGGATTTTCCGATCAGCGCACGCGCGATGGGGGAAGTGATGGAGACGCGGCCCTTCTTAACGTCGGCTTCGACTTCACCGACGATCTGGTAGGTCACTTCTTCTTCGGTATCCTCGTCCACGAGGTCGACGGTCGCGCCGAACATCACCGTGTCGCCGGAAAGTTTCGTCACGTCGATCACATCGGCGCGGGAAATCTTGTCTTCAAGCTCCGCCACACGGCTCTCGTTAAGGCCCTGCTGTTCCTTGGCGGCGTGATACTCGGCGTTTTCACTGAGATCGCCATGCGCGCGGGCTTCGGCGATCGCCTTGATGATGCGCGGCCGCTCCACGGACTTCAGAAACCTGATCTCCTCTTCCAGGGCCTTGTAACCCTCGGAAGTCATTGGAATCTTTTCCATTTCTCTCGACGATCTTTCTTGTCTGCGATGCCCCCGCAACGAAGAGGCGGGGCGGTTATCTGGTGTACCTGATGAAAATCCCGCCGGGCTCCCTCCGGGAGCCGTGACAGGCGGGACGTTGACCCCGATTGTGGGTCAGGGGCTTGGCGTACGTCAAATGCGATTTGTGCCGTTCGCCCCGCTCGTGGAAGGCGTTGCTGGTCAATAGGACTGGAGCGAGGTCACTTCGAGCTGGCCGCGGCGGATGGCGTCGATGCCCTCCACGGCGGCGCGCGCACCCGCAACCGTCGTGTAATAGGGCACTTTCATCATCAGCGCCGAGCGCCGGAGCGACATCGAATCGGTGAGGGCCTGTGCGCCTTCGGTGGTGTTGAAGACGAGGGCGACTTCGCCGTTCTTGATCGCGTCCACGATATGCGGGCGGCCTTCGAGCACCTTGTTGATGGTGCCGACATCGAGGCCCTGCTCAGCAAGGAAACGCTGGGTGCCGCCGGTTGCGATGAGCTTGAAGCCCATGTCGAGGAGCTTTTTCGCGGGCGCGACGATCTTTTCCTTGTCGCTGTCCTTCACGGAGACGAAGACGGTGCCCGTGGTCGGCACCTTGGTGCCGCCGCCGAGCTGGCTCTTTGCGAAGGCAACGGCGAAGCTCTTGTCGAGACCCATGACTTCGCCAGTCGAACGCATCTCCGGCCCGAGCACCGTATCGACGCCGGGGAAACGCGCGAAGGGGAAGACCGCTTCCTTCACGGCGACGCGGCCATGCGCATCCGGCTTCAGGTCGAAGCTGGCAAGCTTCGTGCCTGCCATGACCTTCGCCGCGATCTTGGCGACGGGCTCGCCGATCACCTTGGCGACGAAGGGGACGGTGCGCGATGCGCGCGGGTTAACTTCGAGCACATAGATCGTGCCGTCCTGAACGGCGTATTGCACGTTCATCAGGCCGATGACATTGAGCCCCAGCGCCATGTCGCGGGTCTGGCGTTCGATTTCATCGATGGTTTCGCGCTTCAGCGAATAGGGGGGCAGCGAACAGGCGCTGTCGCCGGAATGGACGCCCGCTTCCTCGATATGTTCCATGATGCCGCAGATGACGACATCTGTGCCGTCGCAGAGCGCATCGACGTCCACCTCGATGGCATCGCGCAGATAGCCGTCGATCAGCACGGGGCTCTTGCCCGACACGATCACGGCCTCGTTGATGTAGCGTTCGAGATGCGCCGTGTCGCGCACGATCTCCATGCCGCGGCCGCCCAGCACGTAGGACGGGCGGATGACGACCGGGTAGCCGATCTTTTCGGCAATCGCCTTCGCTTCCGCGGCGGACCGCGCAATGCCGTTCGGCGGCTGTTTCAGGTCGAGCTTTTCGAGCAGCGCCTTGAAGCGGTCGCGATCCTCGGCGAGGTCGATGGCGTCGGGCGAGGTGCCGAGGATCGGCACATTCGCGCGTTCCAGGTCGTTCGCGAGTTTCAGCGGCGTCTGTCCGCCAAACTGCACGATGACGCCGGCCAGCGTACCGTTGGAGCGTTCGAGGTCGATCAGCTCAAGCACGTCTTCGGCGGTGAGCGGCTCGAAATAGAGGCGGTCGGAGGTGTCGTAGTCGGTCGACACGGTTTCCGGGTTGCAGTTCACCATGATGCTTTCGATGCCGACTTCATCAAGCGCGAAAGCGGCGTGGCAGCAGCAATAGTCGAATTCGATACCCTGGCCGATACGGTTCGGACCGCCGCCCAGAATGATTGCCTTCTTGCGGTCGGATGGATCGGATTCGCAATCGGCGTGCCCGTTGAAATCCGTCTCGTAGGTCGAATACATGTAGGGCGTGAGGCTTTCGAACTCCGCCGCGCAGGTGTCTATGCGCTTGTAGACGGGACGCACACCCATCTCGCGGCGCGCCTTGCGGACGGCCTCTTCCTCGCTTCCGGCAAGCTCCGCCAGCCGCGCATCGGAAAAGCCCATCGCCTTCAGGCGGCGCATATCGGCTTTTGTCTGCGGCAGGCCGTTCGTCTTCACGCCTTCTTCCGCGTCGACGAGGCCCTGAAGCTGTTCGATGAACCAGGGGTCGTAGGAGCAGGCCGCGCGGATCTGGTCATGGCTCATGCCGTGGCGCAGTGCCTGCGCGATGACGAGCAGGCGGTCGGGCGTCGGGCGGCCGAGCGCGGCGCGGATCGCGTTCTTGTCATCGCCTTCGCCCATGCCGGGCACGGTGACTTCGTTGAGGCCGGTGAGGCCTGTTTCCATGGAACGCAGCGCCTTCTGGAGCGACTCCTGGAAGGTGCGGCCGATGGCCATTGCTTCGCCGACGGATTTCATCGCCGTGCCGAGCAGCTTTTCGGCGCCTGCGAATTTCTCGAAGGCAAAGCGCGGAATCTTCGTCACCACATAGTCGATGGTGGGCTCGAAGCTCGCGGGCGTGACCTTGGTGATGTCGTTCTGCAATTCGTCCAGCGTGTAGCCGACGGCGAGCTTCGCCGCGACCTTCGCTATCGGGAAGCCCGTCGCCTTGGAGGCGAGGGCGGAAGAGCGCGACACGCGCGGGTTCATCTCGATGACGACGAGGCGGCCGTCCTTCGGATTGACCGCGAACTGCACGTTGGAGCCGCCGGTTTCGACGCCGATCTCGCGCAGTACGGCGAGGCTCGCGTTCCGCATCACCTGGTATTCCTTGTCGGTGAGCGTCAGCGCGGGCGCGACGGTGATCGAGTCGCCGGTGTGGACACCCATCGGGTCCACATTTTCGATGGAGCAGATGATGATGCAGTTGTCCGCCTTGTCGCGGACGACCTCCATCTCGTATTCCTTCCAGCCAAGTACGCTTTCCTCGATCAGCACTTCATTGACCGGGCTCGCATCGAGGCCGCTTTCGACGATGTCGTTGAATTCCTGCTTGTTATAGGCGATGCCGCCGCCCGTGCCGCCCATGGTGAAGGAGGGGCGGATGATTGCGGGCAGGCCCACGATCTCCAGCGCCGCCAGCGCATCGTCCATGTTGTGCGCCACTTTCGAGCGCGGGCTTTCAAGGCCGATGCGGTCCATCGCATCGCGGAAGAGCTGGCGGTCCTCGGCCATCTCGATCGCTTCGCGCTTCGCGCCGATCATCTCGACATTGAATTTTTCGAGCACACCCATATCCGCGAGCGCCAGCGCCGTGTTGAGTGCGGTCTGCCCGCCCATCGTCGGCAACAATGCGTCGGGGCGTTCCTTCTCGATGATCTTCGCCACGATTTCCGGCGTGATCGGTTCGATATAGGTCGCGTCCGCCAGCTCCGGGTCCGTCATGATGGTGGCCGGATTGGAGTTCACGAGGATGATGCGGTAGCCCTCATCCCTCAGCGCCTTGCAGGCTTGCGTGCCGGAGTAATCGAACTCGCAGGCCTGTCCGATGATGATCGGCCCCGCGCCGATGATCATGATGCTCTTTATGTCTGTACGTTTGGGCATGACTTAACCGCGTGCCTCCTCGATCAGCTTCACGAAGCGTTCGAAGAGGTAGTGTGAATCCATCGGGCCCGGAGAGGCCTCGGGGTGATACTGCACCGAGAAGACGGGACGATCCTTGAGGCGGATGCCGCAATTCGAATTGTCGAAAAGCGAGATATGCGTCTCTTCGAGATCGGGCCCGAGGCTTTCGCGCGAGACGGCGAAGCCGTGGTTCATCGAGGTGATCTCGACCTTGCCGGTGGTGTGGTCCTTCACGGGGTGGTTCGCGCCGTGATGGCCCTGATGCATCTTCTCCGTCTTCGCGCCGAGCGCGAGCGCCAGCATCTGGTGGCCGAGGCAGATGCCGAAGACGGGCTTGCCGCTATCGACGAGCTTTCTGATTTCCGGCACGGCATATTCGCCGGTCGCGGCCGGGTCGCCTGGTCCGTTCGACAGGAAGACGCCGTCCGGGTTCATCGCGAGAATATCTTCCGCCTTGGTCTCGGCGGGAACGACCGTTACCTCGCAGCCCGCACTCGTCAGGCAGCGCAAGATGTTGCGCTTGATGCCGTAGTCGATGGCGACCACGCGGTGCTTCAACTCATGGCCCGGCTCATAGCCGCAGCCCCATTTCCAGCGCGCTTCCTTCCAGGTGTAGCTCTGGCCGCAGGTCACGTCCTTCACGAGGTCGAGGCCGACCATGCCCGGCCAGGCGCGCGCCTTCTCAAGAAGGGCGGGAATGTCGAAATTGCCGGAGGGGTCGTGCGCGATGAGCCCGTCGACCGAGCCCTTCTCGCGGATGCGGCGCGTCAGCGCGCGCGTGTCGAGCCCCGACAGGCCGATGATGCCGCGCGTTTTCAGCCATCCATCCAGATGCTGCGCCGCGCGATAGTTCGACGGGTCGGTGATGTCGGCCCGGATGACCATGCCGCGGACGCCGGAAAGGGAGGCGAGGTTCGAGGTTTCGATGTCCTCGTCATTCGCGCCCACATTGCCAATATGCGGGAAGGTGAAGGTGATGATCTGGCCGGCATAGGAGGGGTCGGTCAGGATTTCCTGATAGCCCGTAATCGCCGTGTTGAAGCAGACCTCGCCCACCGCTTCGCCCACTGCGCCAACGCCGCGTCCGGGAAGGACCGTGCCATCCTTCAGGACAAGGAGGGCAGTCGGCTTCTCGGTCGGGGCGGTCATGGGCGTGGCTCTCGTTTGCGGGCTCGGGCTGGCAGTATCGGACGAAGATGCGCTCATGCCGACTCCTCCCCGGAACCTTGCGTGACCTTGGACACGCGCCGTTCCGTGGCGGCTTTCGTCGACACCTTCATTCAGGCAACTCCAGGGGAGGAACTCGTCTGCAAAGAACGGGCGCGAAGCTTTTGGCGCTTCCGCCCGGACAGACTCGGTTTCCCGGTGAATTTGCCGGACACTAAGGGATCGCCCGTTTTCCGTCAAGCATCTGGGCTTTCTTAAAAATTCAATGATTTCAATGGCTTGTCTGGCGTGTTGCAGTGCGGTCTCCGATTGCACGCGCCGGGGCTTTGGTTTAGCGTGTGCGCCGATTCCGGGGGCGCGTGAGCGGCATGCTGCTGCGCTCCCTTTTCATTGGAGGATGGCCATGAGCCAAAACCTGCGGGACCTCATCAAGCAAGGCCTCATCGACGCCACCAAGGCGCAGGACAAGCGCCGGATGGCGACGCTCCGCCTCATTCAGGCGGCGCTCAAGGATCGCGACATTGCGGGCCGCACCGATGGTCGGGATGCGGGCGTGAGCGATGCCGAAATCCTCGAAGTTCTCTCCAAGATGGTGAAGCAGCGGCGCGAGTCGGTCGGCATTTACGAGTCCGCCGGGCGCATGGAGCTTGCCCAGCAGGAAAAGGAAGAAATCGAGATCATCGAGAGCTTCATGCCCAAGCAGCTCTCCGACGAGGAGACGGCGGCGGCCGTCGAAGCCGTGATCTCGGAGACCGGCGCGTCCAGCATCAAGGATATGGGCCGGGTCATGGGCGAACTCAAAAAACGCCATGCCGGAGAGATGGATTTCGCCAAGGCGGGCGCCATCGTGAAAGAGAAGCTCGCCTAGAAGAAATTGTCGATCTGCTCTTCTGGGCAGCCACCTGTGGATAAGGGGTGCGAATCGGCGCGCCACCGAGTAAAATTTATCCACAAGAGAGGGCACAAGGGTGTTGCGAGCGTACGCCGTGCGCCTCTGAGTAACGCAGCAGGCAATGAATACATTGCTCAAAAACTGCAAGAACCCTAGGATTTTAGAGCTTCAAACCGGCGTCCATTCTGCTCGCGTCTTGCGAGTGGAACGAGCGCTGTTTTTTGTTGGATGAAATGTAATGAGCTTCCCAAAGGGCTTTCTTGACGAATTGAAGGGACGCATCCGCGTCTCCGAAGTCGTTGGCCGCAAGGTGAAGCTGACGCGGCGGGGACGTGAGTTTGTCGGGCTTTCGCCTTTCTCCAACGAAAAAAGCCCGAGCTTCACCGTCAATGACGACAAGCAGTTCTATCATTGCTTCTCGTCGGGCGAGCATGGCGACGTCATCAAATTCCTCGAAAAGACCGAGAATCTCTCCTTCATCGAGGCGGTGGAACGGCTTGCGGCGGAGGCCGGCATGGAAATGCCGGAGCGGGACGCGCAATCCGCCCAGCGCGACAAGGAAGCCGCCACCCTCATCGATGTGATGGAAATGGCGGCGCAGTTCTTCCGCCAGAAGCTGACGGAAGGGGTGGGGGCGGAAGCGCGGGCCTATCTGGAGCGGCGCGGGCTGCGCGGCAAGACCATCGACGATTTCGGCATCGGCTATGCGCCGGGCGATGATCGGCGCGATCGCACGGCGCTGCTGAAATATCTGAAGTCGAAGAATGTCACGCTCGACCAGATGGCCGAAGCCGGGCTCGTCATTGCCGGGCCGGATATCGCCGAGCCTTACGACCGTTTCCGCAATCGCGTGATGTTTCCGATCTCGGATGCGCGCGGTCGCGTTATCGCTTTCGGGGGGCGCGCGCTTTCGGCGGACGCCAAGGCGAAATATCTGAACTCGCCCGAGACGCCGCTCTTTCACAAGGGGCGCGTCCTCTACAACCTGGCCCGTGCGCGCACGCCCGCGCATGACGATGGCACCGTGATTGCGGTCGAAGGCTACATGGATGTGGTCGGGCTTGCGCAGGGCGGCATACATAATGCTGTGGCGCCGCTCGGCACAGCACTCACCGAAGACCAGATCCAGCTTCTCTGGCGCATGGCGCCCGAGCCCATTCTCTGTTTCGACGGCGACAAGGCGGGACTGCGAGCAGCGTTTCGCGCCATGGATAGGATTAAGCCCCTATTAAAAGCGGGGCACAGTTTTCGGTTTGCGATGCTCCCAGATGGAGCAGATCCAGACGATATGGTTCGCGAAAAAGGTGTTTCTGCTTTTAAATCGGTGATTGCCAACGCACGGTCATTTCCTGAAATGGCTTTCTCCTACTTGCTTTTTGGCGAGCGGTTGGAAGGTCCCGATGATCGGGCCCGTGTGGAGCAAAAGTTTGAAGTGTGGCTCATGGAAATTCAAAATGAGCTGGTGCGGCGGCATTACAAGCGGACTCTCAAAGACTGGCTTTGGAATCGATTTGCAGATGTTTTTGGGTGGCGAAAATTCAGCAAGCGGAATGAATCCTCAAAACCTGGGTTGATTACACCATCATCTGTTGGTTCTAGGAGATATGCACTGCTGGAATCCCGGTTGGAGATTGAGCTCCTTGCTTATCTTTTGTGTGAGACGAGCCTTTTAATTACTTATTTTGACCCGCTCAATTGTTTGGAGCTTTTGGACCGTCAAAATGCGAACATTCTGACGGAGTTGATCCAGCTTTGTGGGCAAAAGGAAAATATGGATCGTGACGAAATGATCGCGAGCCTGGCTGGCAGAGGACTGGACGGGCGTTTAGAGCAGATACGTGAGAGCACGGCATATCGTTTGGGACGATCGCTAAATGATACGGAAGAGATTGAGTCGAAATTTCTTGCAACCTTGGCGCTTTTTGTGGCGCGCGGGCAGTACGCTGAGGTTAATCGTGATGCACTAGTCCTCACGGAAGAAGAACATGGTCTCCGAGAGTATTTTGATCGAGTGATTTGGTTGAGAAAGGAACTCTTGCGGAGCCCATTGGCTGGAGACGACAGCGAATTCAGTAAGATTGCGGCGGAATATCGAGCAAAAAGAGAGATGAGTTTAGGTGACGAACCTCAGCGTTTTGCTATCGGTAGCTAAAAGAAAATTTCTTGGAGCTTTTGCTCCTCACGCTGCTTAACCACCCGGAACTCTTGGAGAATTACGCAGAGGATATCTCGCGAATCGAGCTGCGAACCCCGGCGCTTGACAGATTACGCAATGAAATCATAGATATAGCTGCCCTCCATGCGCCTCTTGAAAGGGAAGCGCTCAAGGGCCACTTGCTGAGCAGGGATTTGGCGGAAATCGCCCGGCGTCTGGAGGCCGGTCCGGCTTTCAGGAGCGATCCTTTTGCCTGGCCAGATGCAGCGCCCGACGAGGCGGAGGCAGGTTTCCTGCACACGCTGGCTCGGCACAGGCGGGCGAACGTGCTGGAGGCGGAATTGAAAGCCGCCGAACGCGCGCTCGCAGACGAGATGACGGAAGAGAATTATGCCCGGTTCCGGGCCATCCAGGAGCAGCTAGAGCGCTCGGATGCAGCGGACGGGGTGTGACAGGATACCGGTACGGAATTTCCGGCCGGGTTCGAACGGGGATCGGTCAACCAGCGGGACTTGAGGGCAGCATTACTCCGGATCGGTCCTGGCGATAAGCCGGGGCAGGGGACGGCCGGAGCATCCAGACGATAAAGGATGGGCGAGGAAAGGCGGGCGGCCGGCATCGGCGCTTCCGCCCCTTTGTTCTTTATACCTCTGGACAATGTGCCGCTCTGGTTCTTCCGACTGCGTGACCTATCTGGTTGTCTGGGTATCGGCCCTTTCGGCATGGCTCTCACGGAGCGCCGGCGGGTCCATCGATTGGCGGAGAAAGTGTGAATGGCGAGCAAGGCAGCGGAACAGGAAGCTCCGGACAGCGGCGCCGAGGTGTCGCAGGACGGTCCGCTCCTCGATATGTCGGATGCGGCGGTCAAGAAGATGATCAAGGCCGCGAAGACACGCGGCTTCGTGACCTATGACGAGCTGAACAAGGTTCTGCCGTCCGAGGAGTTCTCCTCCGAGCAGATCGAAGACACGCTTTCGATGCTCTCGGAAATGGGCATCAACGTGGTCGAAAACGACGAAGCCGAGGACAATCAGGACGGCAACGCCGAAGCCGCCGATAATGACGACGAAGACGGCGACGAAGAAGCGCCCACGGGCAAGGCCGTCGCGACCACGACCACCACATCCACCACGCTCGACCGCACCGACGATCCCGTGCGCATGTATCTGCGCGAAATGGGCTCCGTTGAACTGCTTTCACGCGAAGGCGAAATCGCCATCGCCAAGCGCATTGAGGCCGGCCGCGAGACCATGATCGCGGGCCTCTGCGAAAGCCCGCTGACCTTTCAGGCCATCATTATCTGGCGCGATGAGCTGAACGAGGGAAAAATTCTCCTTCGCGACATCATCGATCTCGATGCCACGTTCGCCGGCCCCGACGCGAAGAAGGTCGACCATTCCCAGGCCGCGCTTGCGGGGGAGGCGCCGCCGCGCGTTGAGCCGGAAGAAGAAGAGGTCGACGAGGATGGCGAGGACGACAACTCCATGTCGCTTGCCGCGATGGAAGCGGAACTCAAGCCGAAGGTTCTCGAGACCTTCGATACGATTGCGGCTGACTACAAGAAGCTCCGCAAGCTGCAGGATCTGAAGGTCGAGCTCGCGCTCAAGGGCGAGGAACTGCCCAGTGCGCAGGAAAAGAAGTATCAGAAGCTCACCTCCGACCTCATCGAGGAAGTGAAGAGTCTTTCGCTCAACAACAACCGTATCGAGTCGCTTGTCGAGCAGCTCTACGCGATCAACAAGCGCCTGATGGGCCTTGAGGGGCGTCTGCTGCGTCTTGCCGAAAGCCACGGCGTTCCGCGCGACGAATTCCTCAAGCAGTATTTCGGCAATGAACTCGACCCGAACTGGATTCGCCGCGTCAGCCGCCTCAAGGGCAAGGGCTGGGTGAGCTTCACCAAGGACGAGCGCGATCAGGTGAAGGATCTGCGTCAGGAAATCCAGACGCTTGCCGCCGAGACCGGTCTCGACATTCAGGAATATCGCCGCATCGTCGCCACCGTGCAGAAGGGTGAGCGCGAGGCGCGTATCGCGAAGAAGGAAATGGTCGAGGCGAACCTTCGTCTCGTGATTTCCATCGCGAAGAAATACACGAACCGCGGTCTCCAGTTCCTCGACCTCATTCAGGAGGGCAATATCGGCCTGATGAAGGCGGTCGACAAATTCGAGTATCGCCGCGGCTACAAGTTCTCGACTTATGCGACATGGTGGATCCGTCAGGCAATCACGCGCTCGATTGCCGACCAGGCGCGCACCATCCGTATTCCGGTCCACATGATCGAGACGATCAACAAGCTGGTGCGGACGTCGCGCCAGATGCTGCACGAGATCGGCCGGGAGCCGACGCCGGAAGAACTCGCCGAGAAGCTCGGCATGCCGCTTGAGAAGGTACGCAAGGTTCTGAAGATCGCGAAGGAGCCGATCTCGCTCGAAACGCCCATTGGCGACGAGGAAGACAGTCATCTCGGCGACTTCATCGAGGACAAGAACGCGATCCTGCCCATCGACGCGGCGATCCAGTCGAACCTGCGTGAGACGACGACGCGCGTTCTCGCCTCGCTCACGCCGCGCGAGGAACGCGTGCTGCGCATGCGCTTCGGCATCGGCATGAACACGGACCACACGCTGGAAGAAGTCGGCCAGCAGTTCTCGGTCACGCGCGAACGTATCCGCCAGATCGAGGCGAAGGCGCTGCGCAAGCTCAAGCATCCGTCGCGCTCGCGGAAGCTCCGCTCGTTCCTCGATAACTGATCGCGAGTATTTCTGCGATTTTGTTCCTGTATTTCGGGGAAATGGCCAATGAACATCACCATGCTCAAGGCAAAGCTGCATCGCGCCACGGTTACGCAATGCGATCTCGATTATGTCGGTTCGATCTCTATCGACCGGGATCTTCTCGTTGCGAGTGGCATCCTGCCGAACGAGCAGGTGGATGTGCTCAACATCACCAATGGTGAGCGTCTCACCACTTACGCGATCGAGGCACCGGCAGGCTCCGGCATGATCGGTATCAATGGCGCAGCAGCGCACAAGGCGAATGTCGGCGATCTCGTTATCGTCGTTGCCTATGCGCAAATGTCTGAAGAGGAAGCGCGCCGCTGGGAACCGACCGTGCTTCAGATCGGCGAGAACAACCGTATCCTCGAGCTTGATCCCGTCTGAGGGGCGGCGTTCCGGAACAGGTCAGGTGCTGGTCGGCGAGGAGGGTTTACGCCGGTTCCTTCACCGGCGCTTTCTTCTTTGCGGGGGCCTTTTTTGCGGCGGGCTTTGCTTTCGCTGCCTCTTCCGCCTCGGCCGCTTCCGCGGCCTCTCGCTCGAGCCGGAGCGCGCGCAGCTTTTCGGTCTTGGCGGCGCGGTCGCGCGCATCCTTCTCTGCGATCTGCATGGCGATCTCCGTTGTCTTGTCGGCCTTGGTGGCACGAACCTGCGTCGGCGTTTCCTTGAAGAGGGATTTCTTTGCTGCGGGCATGGGCCTGGCTCCTTTCGGCGACGGATGGATGGCGCCGCACGCCAAATCCCGCGCAGGGAGCCTCAAATGAAAAAAGGCCGGGCTTCCCCGGCCTTGTCCCAAACATTCCGGCTGTGCCGCCATTACATCCGTGGTCGGCTGCCGAAATGAATTTCCGGCCCTCATTGAGGGCCCCGGCATTGCCGGGCGGCTTGCCTGCTGCGCGTTGCGCGCTGGAAAGCCTCGGTATCACCTATATGGGGCGCTCGCGCTGGATTACAAGGCCTTCCCCACTCAGCAGCAAGCGCCGGAACTCTCGCCGCCTTCTTCGCTGAAGGGCATTTGCGTGCCGCAGCCCGGAAAAATGCCGAAATGCTGCGAGAAATCGCCGATGAAGTCGAAATGCGGCGCGAAGCGGCTCTCCTTCAACATGCGGAACGTATTACCGCAGACAGGGAAAATCCGGCCCTTTTCGATCCTGTGGTGGCCGTCGAGCAGGAACACGTCTTCCGAATGCGAAATGCCGCCCCGGTAGATCACGGCCTGGCCGTGGTCCTCGCAGGCCGGTTCCAGCCTCTCGATGTTGAAGAGCCGGTAGGTCGCGGAGAAGAAGCGCGCCGCGCCCAGCGCCCGGCGGATCGCCGGTTCCTGCACCTCGAGCGGGCGGCTCGTCACGAGGCGCGGATCGCCGAAGCCCGCCTGCTTGGCAAGGTTCTGGAAATCGTTCCAGTAGAGCGCGCCGCCGAGGCATTCGCCGAGCAGCACCGGGTCTTGTGCGAGCTTCGGGTCGAGGCGGCGGTCGGCATAGACGTCGGCGAAGTAGAATTCGCCGCCCGGCTTCAGGAGCGCGCGTGCGCCTTCGAGCACAGCGCGCTTGTCCGACGAGAGGTTCACCACGCAGTTCGAGACGATAATGTCGAAGCTTCCGGGTTCGAGGCCGAGTTCGCCAAGCCGCTCGATATAGCCCTCGTGGAATTCGACATTGGGCCGCGCATGGCCGAAGCGCTCCATGTGCCAGCCGACATGGGCCTTGGCGACGGCGAGCTGTTCGGGCGTCATGTCGACGCCGGCCACGAAGCCCTCCGGTCCCACGAGGTGGGCCAGCGCATAGACGTCGCGCCCCGCGCCGCAGCCGAGATCGAGCACGCGCATCCCCTCGATCTTTTCGGGGATCACAAGGCCGCAGCCATAATAGCGCGTCAGGACCTCGTCATGGATGAGCGACAACGCGCCTTTCACATGTTCGGGCATGGCGCTCGGGTCGCAGCAGGCATCCGTCTTGAGGTCGCCCGAGCCTTTCAGCGTCTGGCCGTAATATTCCTTCACACTCTCGATGGTCATACGTCGCTCCGCTCCGATTGTTCTGCGAGGCTCCAACCTGCATGGCCGCCCGCTCACCGTCCAGTCACAAGTCGGAGAGCGCGGGCGGGCGAAGGCGTCTCGGCCCCTGCCGCTGTCGCGGCGATCACCCCCGCGAGAGATCGAACAGATCACCCTTGAAGGCATCGGAGTACTCGAGGGTAATTGTCTTACCTGAACAGGATACCACTGGCATCACCGGTCCAATGTAGTAGTCAAAGTTATACGTGACTTGACTTCCCGTGACCGTAACAGCATCGAATGTGACGGATGCACCCAAGCACAGATTTTGACCGATATTTTGTTGAAGATAATCGTAACGTGCGCCGAATGCGCTGCCAAAAAAGTCAGTGGCCGTCATGCAAGTGACTAAAGTACTTTGTCGTCTTCCATTCCTTCTCGCTTCCTCAATCAGTACACAGAGCAGAAAAAAGGCGGCGCCAATGAATGACGCCGCCCTTACCTAATTGCCCGACCTTGACGCGAGGGGGTCACGCAAGGGGGGGCAGTTGCCGGCCGAAGCTCCCTTCGGCCGTTTGTTTCGTTATCGCCGGCTCCGATCAGTCGATCCTGATGACGAGGGTGACGCTGGAGGTCATCGTCTGCTCGCCTGAGGCAACGGGAACGCTCTCGTCGCGGGCCATTGAAGCATAGCTCTTCATATACATGGGCTGGGGCATGCTTGAGCCGTTTTCCGAGATCGACATGATCTCGCCGAGTGCGACGCCTGCCGCGCCCGCATATAGCTTCGCCTTTTCGAGTGCGTTCTTCACGGCATCCTTGCGTGCTTCGTTCAAGAGCGGCTGCGGTTCGTCGATCGAGAAGCGGATCCCGGAGAGCTGGTTCGAGCCGAGTGTCACGACCCGGTCGAGAATGCCGCCGAGCTTGTCCAGATCGCGCACCGTGACGGTCAGCTTGTTCTGCACGCGATAGCCGCCGATCTTCGGCGTTTGTGGGCGGTTGTCTTCGCTCTTCACCTGCTCATAAACGGGGTAGACGGAGAATTGTGAGGTCTGCATGTCCTTCTTTTCGATGCCGGCCTCGCCGAGCCCCTTGAAGACTTCGTTCATGGCCTTGGTGTTGGCGGAAAGCGCTTCGGCGGCTGTCTTGCCTTCGGTTACGACGCCCGTTTCCACATAGGCGATGTCCGGCGCGGCGGAAACCTCGCCCTCGCCGGTGATGGTGAGGGTGCGTGGCTTCTCATGCTGTTCGGTTGCCTGCGCGGCGCCGGCGAAGCCGAGGGTGAACGCAAGTGCCAGCGCGGGCGCGAGCATGGTGAACGGGGAGCGGGATGTGGGGGTCGGCATCTGGTGCCTCCTTCTCTCGGATGGGCGAGTTGTTTGTTCGTTTATGGGCCCTGTTATGTATCTCTGGGGCTGAACCCGGCCTGAATGAATTGCCGCGAGCTTCAGGCGGGATCGGGGCGAAATTGGGGCGTAATGAAAGGGGAGGGGATTGTCCGTGCGAAGACAGGACGAAAGCTGGTGGGCCCGGCAGGACTCGAACCTGCGACCAAACCGTTATGAGCGGTCCGCTCTAACCAACTGAGCTACAGGCCCCCAGTCCCCGCCATATAGCAGCAAGCTTCGTCTGCCGCCAGTATCGCGCGCGATCGGTTTGCGACGGCGAGAAAAATTAGAGATTAATCTAAGTATAACCGTTGCGATTCCTGTCATGCGGTTGACGGATGGCCGCCTGTGCGGGAGCCGGATGTCAGGCGGGCGATACAGCCGGGTGATACAGCCGCGCGATACAGCCGGGTGATACAGAAGGTGCGGGAATCGCCTCCACCTGCGATAGTCGAGCGCAGGAGGAGGCCACATGTCGCTTCGCGTTATCGAAATCACGGCGCCTGCCGGCTATGCCGACACACTCGTTGCCCTTGCCGAACAATATGACGCCGTCGAGGTCTTTGCGGCGCGCAGCGCGGATGCGGGCGAGGCGCGATGCATCGTCCACCTCGTTTGCGAGACGAACCGTGTGCAGCAATTTACGGATGCCGCGCAGAAGGCGATGGGCGCGGATGACAGCTGGCGCGCCGTCATGATTGCCGTCGAGGGCACCGTTCCCGCATATGAGCCCGAAAGGGCGGAGCGCCGCGCTGCCTTCAGGGCGGGGGCTGCAAGCCGGGAGGAAATCCGCGAAGAGGTCGCGCGCAATGCCGAGCTCGATTCGACCTTCCTCGTCCTCACATTTCTTTCCGCCATTGTCGCGGCCATCGGCCTGCTCAACGATAATGTCGCCGTCATCATCGGCGCGATGGTGATTGCGCCGCTGCTCGGGCCCAATCTTGCTTTTGCATTGGGCACCGCGCTTGGCGACCGGGAGCTCATGTTCAAGTCGATGCGGACAAATGTGGCGGGCATTTCGCTCACCGTCACGCTTGGTGTCGTCATCGCTCTTTTCTGGCGGGAGGGCTTCGAGGCGCCGGAACTCGTGAGCCGTACCAAGGTCGGGTATGACGGCATCGCGCTTGCGCTCGCCTCGGGCGCTGCGGCCGTTCTTTCGCTGGTTGCGGGGCTGTCGAGCGCGCTTGTGGGGGTCATGGTCGCTGTTGCACTCATGCCGCCCGCGGTCGCCATCGGCATCATGCTGGGGGCGGGCAACCCCGAAGCCGCGCTCGGCGCTGCCGTTCTGCTTGGCGTCAATGTGGTTTGCGTCAATCTCGCCGCGCAGACGGTTTTCGTCGTCAAGGGCATCCGCCCGCGCACCTGGTGGGAGCAAAAGGCCTCCGCCACCTCGCTCCGCCTCAACTTTGCCATGTGGCTGGCGCTGCTCGCTGCCCTGATCGGTGCCATCACCTGGCTCGATGTGCCGGTCGTTCCGACCCAGCTCATCGAAAGCGTGCAGGACGCGGTGGAATAGGGCCTGCCGGGTGCGATTGCCCGTTTCACGCCGATCCGCTAGAAGAAGCGCCAAATCCCTTTTGTCTCAAGGAAAAGCCCCATCATGGCCGCCTATCAGTACGTCTATGTCATGGACCGCCTCTCGAAAACCTATCCGGGAGGCAAGCAGGTTCTGAAAGACATCCGACTTTCCTTCCTGCCCGGTGTGAAGATCGGCGTGGTCGGTCTCAACGGCGCCGGCAAGTCGACCCTGCTGCGCATCATGGCGGGCGTGGACAAGGAGTACACGGGCGAGGCCTGGGCGGCGGAAGGCGCCAAGATCGGCTACCTCCAGCAGGAGCCGGAGCTTGATCCTGCGCTCAATGTGCTTGGCAATGTGATGGAAGGCGCGTTCGAGAAGAAGGCGCTGGTCGACCGTTATAACGAACTCGCCATGAACTACTCGGACGAAACGGCGGACGAGATGGCCAAGCTTCAGGACATCATCGACGCGCAGAATCTCTGGGATCTGGATTCGCAGGTCGAGATGGCGATGGATGCGCTGCGCTGCCCTGACCCGGAAGCCGATGTCACCAAGTTGTCGGGCGGTGAGCGCCGTCGCGTTGCGCTCTGCCGCTTGCTGCTCGCAGCTCCCGACCTTCTGCTCCTCGACGAGCCGACCAACCATCTCGATGCGGAATCCATCGCCTGGTTGCAGAACTACCTCAAGGAATATACGGGTACCGTCGTCATGGTCACCCATGACCGTTACTTCCTCGATAATGTGACGGGCTGGATTCTCGAACTCGACCGCGGTTCGGGCATTCCCTACGAAGGCAACTACTCCTCCTGGCTCGAACAGAAGGAAAAGCGCCTCGAACAGGAAGGCCGTCAGGAAGAAGCGAAGCAGCGCACGTTGTCGCGCGAACTGGAATGGATCAGGCAGAGCCCCAAGGCCCGTCAGGCGAAATCCAAGGCGCGTATCAGTGCCTATGAAGAATTGCTCGCCGAGGCCGGCAAGCAGCAGGACGGCAAGGCCCAGATCATCATTCCGGCGGGCCCGCGTCTCGGCGGCAATGTCTACGAGGCCGAGCACATCTCCAAGGGCTTCGGAGACAAGCTTCTCATCGACGATCTCTCCTTCAAGCTGCCGCCCGGCGGCATTGTCGGCGTGATCGGTCCGAACGGTGCAGGCAAGACGACACTCTTCCGTATGCTGACGGGGCAGGAGAAGCCGGATTCGGGCACGCTCAAGATCGGCGAAACCGTCACCATGGGCTATGTCGATCAGAGCCGCGATACGCTCGATCCGAACAAGACCGTGTGGGAGGAAATCTCTGGCGGTACGGATATCATCGAACTTGGCCGCACGACCATGCCGAGCCGCGCCTATGTCGGCTCCTTCAACTTCAAGGGGGCCGATCAGCAGAAGAAAGTCGGTCTTCTTTCCGGTGGTGAGCGCAACCGCGTCCATCTCGCCAAGATGCTGAAATCGGGCGCGAACCTGCTTCTTCTCGACGAACCGACCAACGATCTCGATGTCGAAACGCTGCGCGCGCTCGAAGATGCGCTCGTGGCCTTTGCGGGCTGCGCCGTGGTCATCTCCCATGATCGCTGGTTCCTCGACCGCATCGCGACCCACATGCTCGCCTTCGAAGGCAACAGCCATGTCGAATGGTTCGAGGGCAACTACCAGGACTACGAGGAAGACAAGAAGCGCCGCCTCGGGCCGGAAGCCGAGATCCCGACCCGCATCAAATACAAGCGCTTCAGCCGCTGATTGTCAGGGGGAGGGAAGGGCGACTTTCTCTCCCCCCGACAGCCAGGCGCGATTTTTGCCCTCCGGATCGTGCCATTTCTGGCGAAAGATCCTTCTTTCCGTAATGTTTTTCCGGCTTTTTCACCCTCCTTTAAATCCTCCGGCCTAGCGTGATCCTCCGAGGGAACAGGAGGGCGCATCGGCGCGGCGGGCGAGGGTTTGTCTGCGCATTGCGAATGGTTCGGGCATATGGGCAAGCTCAAGCTTACCGATCAGGATATGGCGGTCATCGTTCAGGAGGCGCTGGACCGTCTGCCGGTCGGCTTCGTCATTTTCGGGGCGGACCACGAGATACTGCTTTCGAACGGTCAGAACGAGCACGATTTCTCACATACCAACAAGGCGCTGCGCGAAGGCAAGACCTATCGCGAAGCCATACTTGCGGGGACGATGGCGATACGCACGGATCTCGCGCCGGAAGCTGCGCGCGCCGCGGCGGCCTATATCATCGATGCGCTCGAAAAGGGCGAGCCCGTCGAGGTGCAGACGCCGCATGGCACGATCATGCAAATCATCGAGACGAAATTATCCTTTGGTGGCTCTGTTGTCGTGGGGGCCGATGTCACTGGTATCCATGCGCGTGAGAAAGAACTGAAAAAGGCGCGCAAGGAAGCCGAGGCCGCCAACGAGGCGAAGTCCGCCTTCCTTGCCAATATCAGTCATGAAATCCGCACCCCGCTGAACGGCATTCTCGGCATGGCGCAGCTTCTTGCCTCCAGCGATCTTTCCGGCGAGCAGCGCGACCAGCTCGAAACGATTCTCGATAGCGGCAAGACCTTGATGGCGATCCTGAACGATGTACTGGATCTCTCCAAGATCGAGGCAGGCAAGTTCGACATATCGCCCATCGACAACGATCTCGGGCATCTGTTGCGCCGTCTCGAAAAACTCTGGGCGCCGCGAGCGTGCGAGAAAGGCCTCGTCCTCAAACTGGAAATCGACGCGGAGGCCGAGACCTTCCTGCGGTTCGATCCGGTGCGCGTACGTCAATGCGTATCGAATCTCGTTTCGAATGCGATCAAGTTCACGGAAAAAGGCAGCGTTACCGTCTCTGCGACGGTCGTGCCGCTTAGTGACGATGTTTTTGAGGTTCGCATCCGCGTCGCCGATACCGGCATCGGCATGAAGGCGGAAACGACCGAGAAGCTTTTCACTCCTTTTGCGCAGGCGGACGCTTCCACCGCGCGCCGCTTCGGGGGCACCGGCCTTGGGCTTTCGATCAGCCTCAAGCTTGCTGAACTCATGGGTGGCGGCATTGTGGTTGAAAGCGAGGAGGGGCGTGGCTCCGTCTTCACGCTCTCCTTTCATGCCCTGCCGGGTTGCCGTACCGGGGAGGGGCTCGCTGATGACGATGTGGACAAGACAGGCGGTGTGCGCTGGGCCAAGGGGCTTTCCATGTTGCTGGTCGACGATCACGCGCTCAATCGCAAGGTCGCGCGCCTCTTTCTCGAACCGCTCGGCATATCGATCGTCGAGGCGGAGAACGGCGAGGAGGCGATTCGCTGGCTGCAAACACAGCCCTTCGATCTCGTCCTGCTGGACATGCATATGCCGGTGATGGACGGCCCTGAGGCGCTGGCCCATATCCGTGCGCATGATGTGCCGGCAATTCGCGATGTGCCCGTCATTGCGCTGACGGCAGATTCGCTTGCGGCCAGCAAGCGGCTCTACGACGAAATGGGTGTGGACGGGTATGTCGGAAAGCCCATCGATCACCGTGAACTCATCGTCGAGTTGGGTCGTGTGCTGGAAGAGAGGTATGGCCGGGTGCCTGCTCCCAGGAATGCCTTTCCCGATTTGCGCCGCGTCGGCTCCTGAGCCGTTTACGCGGGAAGCCCTGCGCCGATATCGAAAAAATGTTCCGACTCGAGGTTTTCGAAGAGAACGCCTTGCGATCCGCAATCGCTTTGAAGAAGAGCTTCTGCGAAACCTTCCGCGATGCCGATAACGAGTTTCACACCGTGTGTACGATCCATCATGGGAAGCTGCGTCAGTTCGACGATGTTTTGCTCGCGGCCCGGGCGGGTGATGCATTTGCGAACCCAACGGCCGCAGGGCTGCGGAGCGAACATGCGATGCATCGACATGCCTGACATCGCGCGGTGGTCGTCGGGTACGAAGTCGATATAGTTGCGTCCCTTCAGTTCGAAACCGAGCCCGTTACGGATATGCTCGCCGGCAATCCGGAAGCGAATGCGGTTCTCCAGATCTTCGTGAAGTTCGACAAGATAGACGTCGTTGAGAAATGCCGCGAGACGTTCGGGACGAAAATCCGCCTTGTCGGGAATGAAGCCTTTCCTGGGTATGGTGGCCCAGGCTTTCACGAAGGCGATGCTTCTTTCTGATCGGCGTGCAGGTGAGGCTTCGTTTTCGTTCCGGAGGGGGCGGATAAGCGCGACCATCTATTCTCTTCCCCGCTGCAACCTGAAGACGAGGCGGATTGTGATGGTGGCCTATTAACGTAAACTGAATCCGCTGTGCCTTTACGGGGCGGGGGTGACATCAACCGGGACAAGGCTTTCCGTAGGTCTGCTCCGTCAGAAGGCGTGCTTTTTGCGGATGTTCAATAATGGATACAAAAACGGCGCACTCGGGATGAGCGCGCCGTTTGTCTTGTCCGTTCAGAACCCGTTTGCGGGAGATCAGTTCGCGGCGCTGATGTCCGAGATTTCGCCAGCTTCCGCTTTGCCAATCTGCTTGCGCAGATGGCTGAGGAGAGCGTTGAAGTCGCCGCCATTGTTGCGGATAACGCTGGTAAAGGTGGAGCGCTGTTCCTGCGCGAGCCAGACGCCAACGACGTTGACGTCGAAAATCTTGTAGTCGCCGCCGTCTTTCACAAGCCACCAGTCGACGCTGACCGGTTCGCGGCCGTTCGTAAACTTGATCTCGCTCCGCACGATGGCTTGCTTGTCGCCTTTCATCTTGGCACTGAGAATGTCGAGCTTCTCGTCATTGTAATCGGCGAGGCGCGTCACATAGACCTTCACGATGAATTCACGGACGAGCTTCAGATATTCGCTCTTCTGCTCCGGTGTCGGCGTGCGCAGATACTGGCCGAGCGCGAAGGCCGCAATGCGGTCCATGTCTGCGGTCTCATCCAGAAGCCGGGCAAACTCCGCTTCCATCTCCGCCTTCGAGGCGCTCTTCTCGCTGATGATGCTGATCGCACGCTCCGATACATCGTCCACGAAACTCCTGGCATCATCGCCGGTCGAGGCGGAAGTCTGGGCAATGCCGGTCATGAGCGCCATGCAAAGCGCGAGCGGGGCAAGGAACCACCGGGACCGATGGGTTGTCAGTGTCGTGATCATCTTTATTCTCCAGATCCGGTGTGGAGCCTCTGACGCTCTGCCTGCCGCCATTCGGAAGCAGGCTCCGTATTAGAAACTCGCAGACGGGCTGTCAGTTTCGTTTGTGTCAAAATTTAGATTGTCGATGTCGGGCAGATCGTCGAAATCCCTTTTGCCATTGGCAATTTCGTTCTTCCGTATCTGCCGGTAAAGGTTGCGGACCGTGGCGTAGTGATCGACGGAGGTTCGTTCGATCTGGTCGAGCGTGTCGAGGCTGCGCGCTCGCTGGTCAATGCCGTTCACAGCGAAGCGGATCAGCGGCACGTCACTGGAATCATCCCAGTAGATGTAGGTCAATGGATCGAAGAACTGGTCGACGACGAAGCCCGTCAGGTCGCGGGGCGGGGCAGGGCCCAGTACCGGCAAGAAGAGATAGGGGCCTTCCGCGACATCGTAGGTGCCGAGCGTCTGGCCGAAATCCTCGCTGTGTTGCGGCATGCCCCAGTCAGCGGCCGGATCGAACAGGCCGAGCAAGCCGACCGTCGTGTTGATGCCGAAGCGGCTTGCAGTGGTGCCCGCGCGGTCCCATTCGCCCTGCAGCAGGTCGTTTGCGAGGATGACGGGGCTGCGCAGATTGTCGAGGAAGTTGCGGATGCCGTTGCGGCCCGGTTCCGGCACGACGCCGTCATACCAGGTGGCGACCGGCTTCAGCAGGATCGTATCGAAGAATTTGTTAAGCTCGAAGAAATAGCGGTTCATCGGCTCAAGCGGGTCATTCTCGCCCGAATCGTTATAGGCGTCAGTGTCGCTCGTCGCCATGGCAGGTTCTTCGTCGGCGGCCATGGCCCTGTGTGGCGCCGTCAGCGCGAATGTGAGTGCCAGCGCGGCCACAAGCGCGATACCTGCCAAGGGTCCACCATTCCGATGCGTGGTCTTCATAATATCGTCCGTTCCCATTAACTACCCGGCGGGCATCGCGCCGTCTTATTGCTGCAAACATTATTGCCGCAAGCATTGAACCAACGGTTTAAATCCGTGTGAACGGCGGATCATTTGGTGCAATTTCTCGCCGATTCCCGCGCCCCAGCGGTATCTCTGCCTATCATAGGCGCTCAGGGTTAACCAGCGCAGGCGGCGGCGGAGATAAAGAATCCGGCAAGGCGTCGAGAAAACGTCACAGTCGGAAAAAAGGGTTTTGAAGGACATAAAGATATGTTTATATCCGCAGCGAAACCTGAAGGACTGAATCGTACATGGAGCAACTTCTCGCGGGATTGCGGGCGGCCGGCGAGCCTACCCGGCTTCGCCTTCTGGCCTTGCTGGTGCATAGCGAGCTGACGGTCACGGAACTGACGCAGATTCTGCGGCAGAGCCAGCCGCGCGTCAGCCGCCATCTCAAGCTGCTCTGCGAAGCCGGCCTTCTGGAGCGATTTCGCGAGGGAAGCTGGGTATTTTACCGTCTGGCGAGCAATGGCTCGGTGGCGGAGCTCGCTTCAGTTCTGAGCGGGCTTATCCCGCAGGAAGATCTGGTCATTGCGCGCGACCTCGAACGGCTTGAGGCGGTGCGCATGTCGCGGGCAGAAAAGGCAGCTGCCTATTTCCGCGCCAATGCCGACGAGTGGGACCGGATTCGCTCGCTCTATGTGCCGGAAGACAAGGTCGAGCAGGCAATGCTCGAGCTGGGTGGCACGGGCGACATGGAACTCGTCGCCGATCTCGGGACAGGCACGGGCCGGATGCTGGAGCTTTTCGGCCCCAGGGCGAAAGCCGGTCTCGGTATCGATCTCAGCCCGGAGATGCTCGCACTTGCCCGGGCGCAGCTGGCGCAGCAGTCGTTGCATCATTGTTCGGTCCGGCAGGGCGATCTCTACGACCTGCCCATGCAGGACGGAACCGTGGATCTCGTGACGTCACACATGGTGCTTCACTATCTCGACGATCCGGCGGCCTCCATCGCGGAAGCGGCGCGCGTGCTGAAGCCGGGCGGACGCCTGCTGATTGCGGACTTCGCGCCGCATGATCTCGATTTTCTCCGGGACAGCCATGCCCATCGGCGGCTTGGCTTCGCGGAAAGTGAAGTGAACGAATGGCTGGCAGATGCCGGTCTCAATGTAGGTGAGACGAGGGTGCTCCCGCCGGAAGGCGGAGAGGACGCGAAGCTCACGGTGTTGATCTGGGTTGCCGACAAGCGTGGCTCATCGCCCCGGACAACGAAAGCCTCAATCGAATTCGAGGGAGTTAAGTAGAAATAATGACGAAGACGCAGAAAAAAGAGCGAGAAGAACGGACCCGCGTGTCGTTCGAGTTCTTCCCGCCGAAGACGCCGGAGATGGAAGAGACGCTGTGGAAGTCCATTCGCAGGCTCGAGCCGCTCCAGCCGGAATTCGTCTCCGTCACCTATGGCGCTGGCGGGTCGACGCGCGAGCGCACGCATCAGACGGTGAAGCGCATCCATGACGAGACCTCTCTCGAGCCGGTAGCGCATCTGACCTGCGTCGGTGCATCGAAGGCCGAAGTCGATGACGTCATCCGTGCCTATTGGGATGCCGGCATCCGCAACATTGTCGCCCTGCGCGGCGACATGCCGGAACTCGGCGCACCTTATCAGGCGCATCCGGAAGGCTATCAGTCGACGCCCGAGCTTATCGAGGGCATCCGCAAGATCGCCGACTTCAATGTGATCGTGTCGGCCTATCCTGAAAAGCATCCTGAATCAGAATCGATTGAAGCCGATATCGAGCTTCTCAGGCGCAAGATCGATGCGGGCGCCACGCGGGCCATTACGCAGTTCGTTTTCGATACGGACCAGCATGTGCGTTTTCTTGAAAAGGCGCACGCGGCCGGCATCGATGTGCCGATCGTGCCGGGCATCATGCCGACAACGAATTTCAAGGGGACGAAGCGCATGGCGGCCCGCTGTGGCGCGAGCATCCCCAAATGGCTGGACGATTATTACATCGGTCTCGATGACGATCTGCCGACGCGCAAACTGATCGGTGCCTATGTCGCCGCCGAGCAGGTCAATCGGTTGCGGAGCTATGGCTTCGACCGTTTCCACTTTTACACGCTTAACCAGGCGGATCTCACCTTTGCGATCTGTCATGTGCTGGGCCTTCGCCCGCAGACCGTTCCGGCCGAGCCGGAAGCCGTCTGAGCCCTGCGAACCGAACAGCACCTGGAGAAATGAACATGTCACACCCGAAAACACGCGAAGAACGCCTCGCCCATCTCAAGAAGGAAGTGCAGGAGCGCGTCCTCATTCTCGATGGCGCGATGGGCACGATGATCCAGCAGTACAAGCTGCAGGAAGCGGATTATCGCGGCGAGCGCTTCAAGGATCACGAGAGCGATGTGAAGGGCAACAACGAACTCATCTCGCTTGTTCAGCCCGATATCCTGCGCGCTATTCATCTTGAATATTACCGTGCAGGCGCGGATTTTGCCGAAACCAATACGTTCGGCGCGACGCGCATTGCGCAGGCCGATTATCACATGGAAGATCTCGCCTATGAGATGAATGTGGCAAGCGCCCGCATCGCCCGCGAGGCGGCGGATCTTTGCGAGCAGGAAGAGCCGGGTCGCGTCTGCTACGTCGCCGGCGTCCTCGGGCCGACCAATCGCACCGCCTCCATTTCGCCGGATGTGAACGATCCCGGCTTCCGCAATGTCGATTTCGACAAGCTTTACGAAGCCTATCAGGAAGCGACCAAGGGCCTCATCGAAGGCGGTGCCGACACGATCCTCGTCGAGACCATCTTCGACACGCTCAACGCCAAGGCGGCGCTTTATGCGGTGACGGATGTGTTCGAGGAGCTTGGCCTTGAGCTGCCGATCATGATCTCGGGCACGATCACCGATATGTCCGGCCGTCTTCTCTCGGGGCAGACGCCGGAAGCGTTCTGGAACTCGGTTCGCCATGTCGAACCTTTTTCCATCGGACTCAATTGTGCGCTGGGCGCAAAGGAAATGCGTCAGCACATCGACACCTTGTCGCGCATCGCGGATACGAATGTCTCCGCGCATCCGAATGCGGGTCTGCCGAACGAGATGGGCGAGTATGACGAAAGTCCCGAACAGATGGCGAAGCTGGTGGGCGAATTCGCAGGCTCCGGCATCGTCAACATTCTTGGCGGGTGCTGCGGCACGACGCCGGCCCATATCAAGGCAATTGCGGAAGCGGCGAAAGCGGGCAAGGCGCGCGCCATCCCCGAGATCGAGCGTCGGATGCGCCTTTCCGGTCTTGAGCCTTTCGCGGCCGACTGACGGGGCCGGGACGATGGCCACCGCGTGTCATGCGCGGGCGGCTGTCGGACAAGTTTGAAATTCACACGCGTAAAAATGCAGATCGGGATGAGATGACTCAAACCACGGCAAACTTCATCAATATCGGCGAACGTACCAATGTGACGGGTTCGGCGCGCTTCAAGAAGATGATCATGGAAGATCGCTTCGACGATGCGCTGGCTGTCGCCCGCCAGCAGGTCGAGAACGGTGCTCAGATCATCGACATCAACATGGACGAGGGCATGCTCGACTCCGAGGCGGCTATGATCCGGTTCCTGAACCTGATCGCCGCAGAGCCGGATATCTCGCGTGTGCCGATCATGATCGACTCATCCAAGTGGAACGTGATCGAGGCGGGCCTCAAGCGCGTGCAGGGCAAGCCGATCGTGAACTCGATCAGCATGAAGGAGGGCGAGGAGCAGTTCCTCGAACAGGCGCGCAAGATCCGCAAATACGGCGCGGCGACCGTCGTCATGGCCTTCGATGAAGTCGGCCAGGCGGACACAGCGAACCGCAAATACGAAATTTGCGAGCGCGCCTACAAGCTGCTGACCGAGAAGGTCGGGTTTGCGCCGGAAGATATCATTTTCGACCCGAACATCTTTGCGGTCGCGACCGGTATCGAAGAGCACAACAATTATGCCGTCGAGTTCATCGAGGCATGTCAGCGGATCAAGCAGAATCTGCCCTATGCACATATCTCGGGCGGTGTTTCCAACATCTCCTTCTCGTTCCGGGGCAACGAACCCGTGCGCGAGGCGATGCATTCCGTGTTCCTCTACCACGCCGTCAAGGCGGGTATGGATATGGGTATCGTGAATGCCGGTCAGCTTGCGATCTATGATGACATCGAGCCGGAACTGCGCGAGCGGGTGGAAGACGTGATCCTGAATCGCCGTCCCGACGCGACCGAGCGTCTGCTCGAAACCGCCGAACGCTACAAGGGCGAAGGCGGCAAGAAGCGCGAGGAAGATCTTTCCTGGCGCGAGAAGCCGGTGAAGGAGCGCATCACCCATTCGCTGGTGAAGGGCATCAATGCCTATATCGAGGAAGATGTGGAAGAGGCCCGCCATCTGTTCGAGCGCCCGCTTCACGTTATCGAAGGTCCGCTGATGGACGGCATGAATGTCGTCGGCGACCTCTTCGGTTCGGGCAAGATGTTCCTGCCGCAGGTGGTGAAGAGCGCCCGCGTGATGAAGCAGGCGGTTGCCTATCTCATGCCCTTCATGGAGAAGGAAAAGGAAGAGATGGGCATCACGGATGATGAAGCCGCGGCGCGCATCCTGATGGCGACGGTGAAGGGCGACGTTCACGATATCGGCAAGAACATCGTCGGCGTTGTTCTCCAGTGCAACAATTTTGAGGTGATCGACCTCGGTGTCATGCAGCCGGCCGAGAAGATTCTCGAGGAAGCCAAGAAGCACAATGTCGATATCATCGGCCTTTCCGGGCTTATCACGCCGTCGCTCGACGAGATGTGCCATGTCGCGGCGGAAATGGAACGCCAGGGCTTCGACATTCCGCTGATGATCGGCGGCGCGACGACGAGCCAGATTCACACGGCGGTGAAGATCCACCCGAACTACAAGGCGGGACAGGCCATCTATGTGACGGATGCGAGCCGTGCTGTCGGCGTGGCTTCCAACCTCATTTCCGAACGGAAGGATGCTTATGTCTCGGATATCCGGGGCCAGTACAAGGAGCTTGCCGCGCGTCATGCGGCGGGCCGGGAAAAGAAGGAGCGCCAGACCATTGAAGGCGCACGGGAAAACCGCTTCAAGGCCGATTGGGAGAACAACAAGCCGGTGAAGCCGTCCTTCCTCGGCACCAAGGTCTTCGACGAATATCCGATCGACAAGCTCGTGCCTTACATCGACTGGACGCCTTTCTTCCAGACATGGGAGCTGCATGGCCGCTATCCGCAGATTCTTCAGGATGACAAGGTGGGCGAAGCTGCGCGCGGGCTTTTCGACGATGCGCAGGAAATGCTGAAGCAGATGGTCGAGGAGAAGTGGTTGAAGGCGCGCGCCGTCATCGGCTTCTGGCCGGCGAACGAAATCGACACTGACGACATAGAGCTCTACACGGATGACGAGCGCAAGGAGCGCCTCGAGGTCTTCCACACGCTGCGTCAGCAGATGAAGCGCTCTTCGGACCGCGCGAATTACGCGCTCTCCGATTTTATCGCGCCGAAGGATAGCGGCGTTGCCGACTATATTGGCGGCTTCTGTGTGAGTGCCGGCTTCGGTGAAGACGATATCGCCAAGAGCTTCAGGGAGAAGAACGACGATTATCGCGCCATTCTCTCGCAGGCGCTGGCCGACCGGCTTGCGGAGGCTTTCGCCGAGCATATGCATGAGCGTGTGCGCAAGGAGTTCTGGGCCTATGCGGGAGATGAGAAGCTCAGCAGTGAAGAGCTGATCGAGGAGAAGTATCAGGGCATCCGCCCTGCGCCCGGCTATCCGGCGCAGCCCGACCACACGGAGAAGGCGACGCTTTTCAAGCTTCTCGATCCCGAAGGGACGATTGGCGTGAAGCTCACCGAAAGCTATGCGATGTGGCCTGGCGCTTCCGTCAGCGGCATGTATTTCAGCCATCCGCAGTCGGAATATTTCGGCGTCGGCAAGGTCGAGCGCGATCAGGTCGTCGAATATGCCAAGCGTAAGGGCATGGAGCTGCGCGTCATGGAGCGCTGGCTCGCGCCGATCCTCAATTACACGCCGGGTGAGGCCCCGGAAGAGGAAGCGGCCTGAGCGTCATTTCAGCGCTTTAGCCCATTTTTCTGACCAGACACCAAGGGGCGTGAGCTGCGTGTGCAGTTCGCGCCCCATTTTCGTCAGCGCATAACCTTCATTGGGCAGAAGCTCGACGAGCTGCGTATCGCGCATATCCGCAAGCCGCGTGTTGAGAACGCTGGACGATATGCTGAAAGCCGAGTTCAGCGACGAACAGTTGCTCGAACTCGTCATGCTGACGGGCTTCTATCACATGGTGTCGTTCATGGTGAATGCGCTGCGTCTGGAACCGGAGGCTTGTGCGGCACACTTTCCCGTTGCGTGAAGGCAGAAATAAGAGAGAGCGCCTGCCATGCATGCGCCCTCTGAAAATTCCTGATGCTGTTCGCCTGTTCTCAGAACAGGCCCATCGTGACGGCGCCGACAAAGACAAACGCCAGTCCGGTCGCCAGGTACCCGATTTTCATTGCAAGCATTCCGGCCTCCCGCATCGTGGTGGAGGATGACTCTCGGGCCTTGGGACGGCTTTCCGCAAGCGAAATCATGGCTGCACTGCAACATGTGAATTGGGGCGATTGAAATTTGTGCGCCAAGGCATTGAAACAGCCCGGAAAATCGCTTGTGGATGAGTTTCTGTCAGTGTCGTTGAATTGTCGCGTGGACGCCGCCAGTGTTCTGCCGGAGTGGCGCTTGTGCATTCTGCGTAAGCCTGCTGTGGATCAGCGAGAGAAGGTGATCACGGGCTTTCCCACGCTCTCGCGATCGAGCAGACGCTGGAGCACGGCGGGCGCTTCCGTCAGCGGATAACTTGCCGAGGGTTCTGGATGGATGCGGCCCTCGCTTGCCATTGCGGTCAGCGTCTTCAGCAGTGGAACATTGTCTGCGGGATTGGCGCGGATATAGCCGCCCCAGTCGACGCCGACGATGGAGGAACGCTTCAGCAGCGGCAGGTTCAGCGGAATACGCGGGATCGCGCCGGCCGCGAAACCGATCACGAGGTGGCGTCCGCCGGGCGCGAGGCAGCGGAAGGCTGTCTCGGAAATATCGCCGCCCACGGGATCGTAGACGAGATCGACATCACGCCGCCCTGTCAGCGGTTCCAGTTCCGCGCGCCACTCGTTTTTGGTGTAGTCGATCGTGAAATCCGCGCCTGCCGCCTTTGCGGCATTTCGCTTTGTCTCCGACGATGCGGCGGCGATGACCGTCGCACCCATTGCCTTCGCGACGTCGATGGCGGCCATGCCGACACCGCCTGCCGCGCCGAGCACGAGCACGGTTTCACCCGCCGCCAGATGACCGCAGGTCTCGAAGCCGTAAAGCGCCGTGCAATAGGAGACGATGAAACCGGCGGCAGCTTCCGCGCTCATCACGTCGGGAACGGGTATGCAGGCGGCGGCGGGAAGCGCAGTCTTTTCCGCCAGCGCCCCCGATGGTGAAAGCGCCATCACCCGCTTGCCCATCAGCGCGTCGGCGACGCCTTCGCCCAGTGCGATGACCTTGCCCGCTACCTCGCTGCCGGGAACGAATGGCAGTGGCGTCTTCACCTGATAGAGACCGGCAACGAGCAGCGCGTCAACATAGCCGAGCCCTGCCGCTAGCGTTTCGATCACGACTTGTCCGGGTTTGGGCGCGGGGTCATCTGTCTCTTCAAGCACGAGCGAGGAAGGCGCGCCGTAGTTGACGCAGCGGATCGCTTTCATTTGTTTTCTCCCGGGTTCCCTGTTGTCCGCATCATGCGCTGGCGGCGAAAACATGCAAGCGCCTCAGGGCTTTCCGTATCCGCCGCCGCCTGGCGTCCTGACGATGACGACGTCGCCCGGCTCAAGTTCCGCCGTGGCAGAACCGGCAAGCTGCTTGACCTCGCCGTCAGCGCGCCGCACTTCGTTTTCGCCCGTTGCGCCGTCGTCGCCGCCGTCAAGACCGGCGGGCGCGACGATGCGATGCGTGGAGAGAATGGAAAGGCTCATCTTCTCGCGGAAGCGGATCGCGCGCAGCGCGCCGTTGCCGCCATTATGTTTTCCCTTGCCGCCCGAACCGCCGCGAATGGAAAACTCCTCCAGCAACACCGGGAAGCGCCATTCGAGCACTTCGGGGTCCGTCAGCCGCGAATTCGTCATATGCGTCTGCACGGCGTCGGCACCGTCGAAGTCCGGGCCTGCGCCCGCGCCGCCTGCGATCGTCTCGTAATACTGGTAGCGCTCATTGCCGAAGGTGAGGTTGTTCATCGTGCCCTGCGCAGAGGCCATGGCACCCAAGGCGCTGAAGAGCGCGTCGGTCACCGCCTGGCTCGTCTCCACATTGCCGCCGACTACCGCTGCGGGATAGCGCGGCGCGAGCATCGAGCCTTCCGGGATCGTGATCTCGATGGGCTTGAGGCATCCCTCGTTCAGCGGAATGTCGTCATCCACCATGCAGCGGAAGACATAGAGCACTGCCGCGCGCGCAACGGCGGAAGGCGCGTTGAGATTGCTAGCAAGTTCCGGGCTCGTGCCCGTGAAGTCGATCCTCGCGCTGCGTGCTTCGCGGTCGATGCGGATGGCGACACGGATAACCGAGCCGTCATCCATCTTGCGTTCGCAGGTCGCGTCTTTCAGCCGATCGATCACGCGGCGGACATTCTCTTCCGCATTGTCCTGCACATGGGTCATATAGGCGGTCACGACATCGAGGCCGAATTCCGCCACCATCCGGCGCAGTTCCTCCGCGCCCTTGTGGCAGGCGGCCACTTGTGCGCGCAGGTCGGCGATGTTCTGGTCCGGGTTGCGCGAGGGGTATCTGCCGCCCGTCAGGAGCGCGCGCATTTCCGTTTCGAGGAAGCGACCGCCAGCGACAAGCCGGAAATTGTCGATCAATACGCCTTCTTCCTCGACGTTGCGCGAATGCGCGGGCATGGAGCCCGGCGAGATGCCGCCGATGTCGGCGTGGTGGCCGCGCGCGGCGACATAGAAGAGGCGCGTCTTTCCGTCTTCATCATAGACGGGCGCCACCACCGTCACATCGGGGAGGTGTGTGCCGCCATTATAGGGCGCGTTCAGCACATAGACGTCGCCGGGCCCCATGCCGGGGTTCTGTTCGATAACCGCGCGGACGCTCGCGCCCATGGAGCCGAGATGAACCGGCATGTGCGGGGCGTTGGAGACGAGCCCGCCTGCGGGATCGAAAACCGCGCAGGAGAAGTCCAGCCGCTCCTTGATGTTCACCGAGGAGGCGGTGTTTTGCAGCGTGCCGCCCATTTGTTCGGCAATCGACATGAAACGGTTGTTGAAGATTTCGAGCATCACCGGGTCGGCATCCGTGCCGATCACCGTCCGCTTCGGCAGCGCGACCACGCGGCGAAGGATGATGTCATCCGCCTCCGTCACTTCGGCTTGCCAGCCGGGCTCCACCACGATGGTCTGGTTCGGCTCGATGATGAGGGCAGGGCCTGGAATGGCGTGGCCCGCGCTCAAGCACTCGCGGCGATGGATCGCGGCATCGCGCCATTCACCTCCGGTAAAGACGGGGCGGCGATCCGTTGCTTCCAGCCTTGCGCTCGCGGCCTGCGGCCCCTTTGAGGGCGTCTCGCGTGCGATCCGGTCTTCTGCCGTCACTTCCACGGCCTCGGCGACAATCGCCTTGCCCTCGAAGCTGAAACCGAATTGCGCCCGGTGCGCCGTCTCGAATGCGTCTGCTGCCTCTTTCATGTCGTGCGAAGCAAATGAAACCTGAAGCGTTGTGTCGCTTCCCTCGTAGCGCAGGTGAAGCAGCGGCGTTATCTCGATGTCACTCGCCGCGATGCCTTGAGCTTCCAGTTCCGCCGTTACCTCGCGGCCAAGCACCGTAATGGCTTCGTCCAGTTCGCCGCGCAGTCCTTCTTCAAGTGGCTTCGTCACCGCGCGGGCGCGCGAGGCGGCGATCCGCGCCAGTCCCATGCCATAGGCGGAAAGAAGTCCGGAGAAGGGATGGATGTGAACGGTGGTCATGCCGAGCGCATCGGCGACGAGGCAGGCATGCTGGCCGCCCGCGCCGCCGAAGCAGGAAAGCGCGTAGCCCGTCACGTTATGCCCGCGCTCGACGGAAATCTTCTTGATGGCATTCGCCATGTTCTCGACTGCGACGCGCAGGAAGCCTTCGGCGGTCTCTTCCGCCCCGCGCCCGTCGCCGATCTCTCGGGCGAGAGTTGCAAATTTCTGGCGCACGGTTTCTGCGTCGAGGCGTTCGTTTTGCTCCGCACCGAAGACGGCCGGGAAGAGGTCCGGCTGCAATTTTCCGAGCATCACATTCGCGTCCGTCACGGTCAGCGGCCCGCCGCGCCGGTAGGCGGCGGGGCCGGGGTTCGCGCCTGCGCTGTCCGGCCCGACCTGAAGGCGTCCGTCCTTGTGATGGAGAATGGAGCCGCCGCCCGCAGCAACCGTGTGGATGCGCATCATCGGCACACGCATGCGCACCCCTGCGACTTCCGTTTCGAAGCTGCGCTCGTATTCGCCGTTGTAGTGCGACACGTCGGTCGAGGTGCCGCCCATGTCGAAGCCGATTACGCGGGTGAAGCCCGCCTCGCTCGCCGTTGCCGCAGCGCCGACAATACCGCCCGCGGGGCCGGAGAGGATCGCGTCCTTGCCCTGAAACATCGCCGCATCCGTCAGGCCGCCGGATGACTGCATGAAGAAGAGGCGCGTCTCGGGGTCGTCCGTGCCGATGGCTGCCGCCACGCGGTCCACATAGCGGCGTAACAGCGGCGAGAGATATGCATCGACAACCGTCGTATCGCCGCGCGAAACGAATTTGATGAGCGGGCTCACGCGATGGCCGAGCGAGACTTGCGTGAAGCCGATCTCCCTTGCGATTTCGCCTGCCGCTTCCTCATGCGCGGGATGGCGATAGCCATGCAGGAAGGAAATCGCGACGGAGCGGATACCTGCCTCATAGGCTTCTTCAAGTGCGCGGCGGGTCTCCTCGCGGTCGAGCGGAGCAAGGATTTCGCCCTCCGCCGTCACGCGCTCAGTCACCTCCGCCACGCGCTCATAGAGCAGTTCCGGCTTTTCGATCTTCAGGCGGAAGAGGTGAGGGCGCGCCTGGTAGCCGATGGCGAGCGCATCGCGGAAGCCGCGCGTCGTCAGCAGCAGTGTGGCGTCGCCCTTGCGCTCCAGAAGGGCATTGGTCGCAACCGTCGTCCCCATCTTCACGGCACCGATCCGTCCGGCGGGGAGCGGCGTATCGGGGTGAACGCCCAGCAGGTCGCGGATGCCGTAGAGGGCCGCGTCTTCATAGTGTTCGGGGTTTTCGGAAAGGAATTTCCGTGCATGCAGCCCGCCATCGGGCGCCCGGCCGATAATGTCGGTGAAGGTGCCGCCCCGGTCGATCCAGAAGTCCCAGCGGCTTTCATGCGGTTTGATTTCGCTCATGCAGCGCAACCTGCCACACACCCCGGAATCCGGAAAGGAGGAGAAGGGTACCACCTCTCATTTCCGCAAGGGCAACCGGCGATTTCGCAGGTGCGAGACGAAGCGAAACGTCCTAAGCTCTCCAGATGTCGATTTGGGGAAAAATCGCGGGCGCCGGCGTCGGACTAGCCGTCGGTGGGCCCTTGGGTGCGCTTCTTGGCGCGGTCGCGGGACATATTGTCATCGATCGTGCGCTTCAGGACAGCGAAGTCGTGTTCACCATCGCCCTCATCGCGCTTTCCGCCAAGATGGCGAAGGCGGATGGCGAGGTGAGCGATGCCGAAATCCGGGCCTTCGAGGAGATATTCAAGGTGCCGCCGGGCGAGGCGCGGAATGTCGCGCGGGTCTACAAGGTCGCCCAGCAGGACGTCGCCGGGTTCGAAGCCTATGCGCGTCAGGTCGCCCGCATCTATCAGGACAAACCGGCCGTCCTTGAAGACGTTCTCGACGCGCTTTTCCACATCGCCAAGGCGGACGGGCACGTCCATCCGCAGGAACTTGAATATTTGCGTACCGTCGCCGACATCTTCGGCTTCTCGGAAATCGAGTTCGCGCGCATCCGGGCCAGCCATCTCGGCCAGGAGAAGGGTGACCCTTATCTCGTGCTCGGCATCACGCCCGATATTTCCGATGAAGACCTCAAGAAAGCTTATCGCCGTCTCGTCCGGGAAAACCATCCCGACACGCTGATTGCGCGTGGCGTGCCCAAGGAACTCGTCACCATCGCGAACGAGAAGCTCGCGGCGATCAATGTCGCCTATGACCGGATCGTCAAGGCTCGCGGGATGGCGGGGTGAGTATTCGCGCGGGACTTCCAGGTGTTGATCGAGTAAAGCCGGCACTGCGGTGAAAACCGGGGACAAGATCTCGCGAGAAGGGGCTGGCTGCGTTTTTGACGGTTGAGTGACGTTTCGATGGCAGTTGGCGGCGGCCCCCCGGGGATATCTTCCTCGCGGGAGCGGAACGGGGACAAGTTTCCGGGAGATGGGGCCGGGGGAGGGGGCGAAAACCGTGCTGCCCCGCGTCCTCTCCTAGTGGTCTGTTTTCTTCGTTTGGCATGGCATGACGGTTTAATGACGTTTTGATGATAGCCGGGCCGAAAACGGGCTACTTATCCCCGGCCGGGGCACCTGGCTGGCTCAGCTTTTTCTTTCCTTGCCCTATGCGCGGCGTCCGGGCTGCGCTAACAACTGACCATAAGACGCCGGCCAAACAGGGCGTCCGGAAGGCATGGATTTGCGATGACCCCCCTCCATCTGGGCTTCATGGTGCTCATCAACCTGATCTGGGGGTTTGCCCTGATCATGGCAAAGGTGTCGCTCGACCATTTTCCGCCGCTGCTCTTTGCCTCGCTGCGTTTCACATTGATCGTGCTCGTCCTTTTTCCGTTCCTCAAGATTCACAAGGGGCGGATGAAGGAGGTCATCATCATCGCGCTTTGCGCGGGGCCGGTCGGTTTCGGTTTCTTCTTTCTGGGACTGTCGCTGTCCAATGCCTCGGTGGTCGCCGTGACAAGCCAGCTCGGCGTTCCCTTCGCCACCATCATGTCTGTCGTGTTTCTGAAGGAAGAGGTTCACTGGCGGCGCTGGCTTGGCATCTCGCTTTCTTTCCTTGGCGTGATGGTCATCAGCTTCGATCCGGCGGTCTTCAACTATATCGACGGTCTTCTTTTCATCGTGGCGTCGGCGCTGGTCAGTTCTGTCGGCACGATCTATCAGCGCCGGATCAGAAATGTCGGCGTGTTCGAATTGCAGGCCTGGGTGGCGGTCGCCGCCGCGCCGCTGATGCTCGGTGCTTCGCTTGCCTTTGAAGACGATCTCGTCGGTCTGGTTATGTCGGCAACCCTTCTCGAATGGTCCGGCGTTTTCTATGTTGCCTTCGCGTCGAGCCTTGTCGGCCATGCGGGCATCTATTACCTGCTGCAACGCTATGAGGTCACGCAGACGGCACCGCTGACGCTTCTCTCTCCCGTCTTCACCGTCTTTTTCGCCGTGATGCTGCTTGGCGAAGTTCTCACGACGCGTATGATCGTCGGTGCGCTTGTCGCGCTCACCGGCGTTCTCATCGTGTCGATACGCCAGAAGCGCATCGTGGATACGGGATTTTGATGTCCATTACCTGCATCGAACGGCCGTCGCCCAATTTCAATGAGCGTCCCGACGGACGTGCAGTCGACATTCTGCTGCTCCACTATACGGGCATGGAAAGCGGTGAGGCGGCGGCCTCGCGCCTCTGCGACCCGGAGGCGAAAGTCTCCGCGCATTACATCGTCGATGAGGCAGGTGCGGTGACGCGCATGGTGCCAGAGCATTTGCGCGCATGGCATGCGGGCATGGCGAGTTGGGCAGGCGAGAGCGATATCAACGGTGTTTCCATCGGCATCGAGATCGTCAATGGCGGCCATGATTTCGGTTGCCCGCCATACCCGGAAGCGCAGATGCAGGCCGTGGAAACGCTGTCCCTCGAAATCCTGTCGCGTCATCCGATACCGGCGCGACGTGTGCTTGCGCATTCCGATGTCGCGCCTGCGCGCAAGGCCGATCCCGGCGAATGGTTCGACTGGGCGCGGCTTGCGCGCGCAGGCGTGGGCCTATGGGTGGAGCCAGAGCCCATCATCGACGGTCCGGTTCTCGCGCCGGGCGACCGTGGCGACACGGTCGCCGAGCTTCAGTTCATGCTCGCCGATTACGGCTACGGGCTTGAAGTGCTTGGGCGCTATGACGAGAACACCAAGGCTGTCGTGACGGCCTTCCAGCGCCATTTCCGGCCCGAGAAGGTCGACGGGGTGGCGGACATTTCAACCGTCGCCACCCTTCGCCGTCTTGTCGATGCCGTGAAGGCCGCTTCTTGAGGGATCAGCGTCACGCGGCCGAAGGCCTTGCGGCTTTCATGGTTCCTCCTCATGCTGATTTTATCGTTGCGGCCTATGCCGGCTGTTGGCCGTCTATATGTAAGCCCTTGACGGGCAAGATGTTTCGGCCCATCAGAAAGGCGTCAGATGGCCGGATGGCCGCTGCCTTACTTCTCTGGAAGGACGGGCAGAGGAAAGTCCGGGCTCCACGGAAACACGGTGCCGGATAACATCCGGCGGGGGCGACCCCAGGGAAAGTGCCACAGAAAGCAAACCGCCGGGCTCCGGCCCGGTAAGGGTGAAAGGGTGCGGTAAGAGCGCACCGCGCGGACGGTAACGGACGCGGCAGGGCAAACCCCACCGGGAGCAAAACCAAATAGGGGCGGCATTTCAGGCGTTTGTCTGAAAAACCTGTTTCCGGGCTGCCGCCCGGGTTGGTTGCTCGAGGCGTCCGGTAACGGGCGTCCCAGATGAATGGCCATCGCCCGCAAGGGTACAGAACCCGGCTTACAGGCCATCTGACATTTTTCCAGGATATCCAGCAGGGTGGGGATAAACCGTTCCGACCGTCATCGAAACGTCACCGGAACGCCACAATCGGACAAGCCGGGGATTAAACCGCTTTTCATCGAGGGGGGTTCAATCTTCCCGAGAACGTCCGAGTGGTCCGTCATTTTCCGCGATTTTCCGCCGGGCGGGGATAAGCAGCCCCGACTGTCATCGAAATGTAGCCAAACCGTCATATTTCGCGGCAGGGCGAAGACCTGTTCCGTTTCGGGAGGACCGTTTCTGGACGAATTGCCGAGCCCGGATCCCGGTCTGGACAGCTCTCGCCACTCGCTTTTTTCCGGTTATCCCCGCTCACTTCTTCTCGTCCGGCCAATATCCAGCAAGCCGGAAGATCGTCGTGAGCGCGCCGCAGGAAGATGGCGAAGGAGGCGCACCGGCGAGGTGGAAGGGTTTCGAGAGCGCTGCCCGATATGAAGAATAGATGTCTTGTTCTTCTTATGTTCTCACAATATTGACAATTTTAACGACCTGTTAAGGCTGCCGAATACCGCGTAAAACCGCGAAACTACTGGGGTTTCCCGTTGACGCCCATGATATCCCATGATATCCCATGATGTCCCGTAGAAGGCCATGCTGCCCCGAATGGTGTCAGCCGGTCCCGTGGACATGGGCCCCTCAGGCAGGAGGGCAGGCCCGATAAAGGGGAGTAGGTCGGACGATGTCGTTCCGGGGGCGTTTCACGAACAAGATCGACTCGAAGGGGCGTGTTTCCGTCCCGGCGAAGTTTCGTGCCGTGACGATCGCCCAGGGCCTGAACGGCGTGATCCTGTTTCCGCCGCTTAATCCCGGCTCCTTTGTCGAGGGCTGCGGTCCTGCCTTCTCCGATGTGATCGACCAGATGCTCGACCGGCTCGACCCCTTCGCGCCGGAACGCCAGGCTCTTTCCGCCGTGCTGATCGGCGAGAGTGCGGAGCTGAGCTTCGATTCCGATGGACGCGTCATCCTGCCAGAGACGCTCCGTAACCTTGCCGGTATCACCGACGAGGCGACCTTTGTCGGCATGGGGCAGCGCTTCCAGATCTGGGAGCCGAAAGCCTATGACGCCTATTACGCGAAGGCGCTGGAAGACGCGCAGAAATATCGCGACATGCTGCGAGCGCCCGCGGCACAAGGCGGGGGCGGCCAATGAGCGAAACCGGCCAGACCCATAGCCCTCATGTTCCGGTGATGCTGGCCGATGTCCTCGACGTGCTGAAACCGCGCGACGGCGGCATCTATGTGGACGGAACCTTCGGTGCAGGCGGCTATACGCGCGCTATTCTGGGCGCCGCCGATTGTGCCGTGCTTGCCATTGACCGCGATCCGGGCGCGATCCTGCGGGGCCGCGAACTCGCCTCCGAATTCGACGGACGCCTGACGCTGATCGAGGGCTGTTTCGGTGACATGGAGCGGCTGGTGCGCGCGCTCGGCCACGAAGCGGTCGACGGCGTGGTGCTCGATGTCGGTGTTTCGTCGATGCAGATCGACCAGGCGGAGCGAGGCTTCTCGTTCCAGCAGGACGGGCCGCTCGACATGCGCATGAGCGGGGAGGGGCCTACCGCCGCCGATGCGGTGAACCATCTCGACGAACGCGATCTTGCGCGCATCATTGCCGTTTATGGCGAAGAGAAGCGCGCCCGCGCCGTTGCCAAGGCGATCGTGGCGGCACGCGAAGAGGCGGAGCTTCACCGCACGCTCGAACTCGCGGAAATCGTGACGCGGGTTATCGGCCGCCGCCCGCAGGACAAGATTCATCCCGCAACCCGCACCTTTCAGGCGCTGCGCATCTTCGTGAATGACGAGCTGGGCGAACTGGCGCGGGGGTTGTCGGGCGCTGAAGCACTGCTCGGCGAGGGCGGGCGGCTTGCCGTCGTTGCCTTCCATTCGCTTGAAGACCGGATCGTGAAGCGCTTTCTTGTGGAGCGCACCGGCCGGGCGGGCCGCGCCAACCGCTACATGCCGGCGAGCGAAGAGGTCGAACCTTCTTTCCGCGAGATCGCACACAAGGCGCGCAAGGCTTCCGAGGCCGAAATCGAAATGAATGCCCGCGCGCGCTCGGCGAAGCTGCGCGCGGCTGAACGCACCGCCGCCCCGGCGCTGCCGCTCGACATGAGCGGTCTCGGCATGCGCGACATGCCCTCCTTCATCGGAGGCACAGCATGATCCGCATTATCAATCTTCTTCTCGTGCTTGCCGTGATCGGCCTCTCGGTCGGGCTCTATGACATCAAATATCGCGCCGAGGCGGCAGATCGCCACGCGCGCCAGATTGAAGGGCGCATCCTGAAGGAACAGGAAGCGATCCGCGTGTTGCGCGCCGAGTGGAGCTATCTCAACCAGCCCGAGCGGTTGCAGGAGCTTGCGAAGCGCTACACGGCGCTTCAGCCGCTGACCGCCGCGCAGATCGGCACCTTCGAGGATGTGCCGATGCCGCATATGGCGGATGAGTTTTATGTGCCGCAGCGCCAGCCCCTTGGCGGCTATGCGGGCATGTCGGCGAGCGATCTCGGCGGTTCGGGGAGTATCATCCAATGACGGGTTCCGGGATCGGCTCGAAGACCGGACGCCGCGCAGACGCGCACTTGCAGGGGCGTTATCTTCCGCCCGGCTATGATGCCATCGCCAAGCCCCGCATGCGGCGTATGGGCGGAGCGGAAGGCCGGACACCCTCGCAGCGGCGTATCTTTCTGTCGCTCGCGGTTTTCGCGGCCTGCTTCACGCTTGTCGGTGCGCGGCTTGTCGGCCTCGCCATCATGGGCGGGGGCGGAGAAGACCGCGTCGCTATCACAAGCGCGGCGACGCAGATTCACCGGCCCGATATCGTCGACCGGAACGGCGAAGTGATGGCGACCGATATCGCGACCGCCTCGCTCTTTGCCGATGCGCGCTATGTGATCGATCCGGCCGATACCGCCAGTCAGCTCGCGAGCGTCTTGCCGGACCTCGACGTGGACGAAGTGACGAAGAAGCTCGAATCCGGCCGCGCCTTCATCTGGCTCAAGCGCGATCTGACCCCCAAGCAGCAATATGCCGTTCATTATCTCGGTCTGCCGGGGCTCGACTTCCGCAACGAGCAGAAGCGCGTCTATCCCAATGGGAAGACCGGCTCGAACGTGCTCGGCATGGTCGATATCGACAATCGCGGCATTGCGGGCATCGAGCGTTACATGGACAAGGCGCTTGGCCGCGATGATGACGCAAGTCGGCCCAAATTCGACCGCAATAGCACGCTCATGCTGTCCATCGATCTTCATGTGCAGCATGCGCTGCGCGATGAACTCGAAAAATCGATGACGGAATTCAGCGCGCTGGCCGCTGTCGGCGTCATCATGGATGTGCATACGGGCGAAGTCGTCGCGATGACTTCGCTGCCCGATTTCGACCCGAACGATCCGATGGCTTCTCCCGAGAACAGCCGCTTCAACCGCGCGACGCTCGGCGTTTACGAGATGGGTTCGGTGTTCAAGGCGGTGACGCTGGCCGCCGCGCTCGATAGCGGAAAAGTGGACGTCAATGCGAGCTTCGATGCGACGAAGCCGCTGAAGGTCGCGCGCTTCACCATTCATGACTACCACGCGGAAAGCCGTTGGCTGAGCGTGCCGGAAGTCTTCATTCATTCATCGAATATCGGCACGGCGAAAATCGCCTTGCAGCTCGGCGGCGAAGAGCATCGCCAGTATCTCGACCGGTTCGGACTGCTGACGCGGCCGCAGATCGAACTGCCGGAGGCGGGTGCGCCGCTCACGCCCGCGCGCTGGACCGAGCTGTCGACGATCACCACATCCTACGGGCACGGCATCGCGGTGACGCCGCTACAGGTGGCAAGCGCGGTTTCGACCATCGTCAATGGCGGCTTCAAGGTGCAGCCGACCTTCCTGCGCCACAATGCGCCGCGGCTGGGCGAGCGGGTCATCTCGGCGGATACGAGCGCAACGATGCGGGGGCTTTTGCGTCTTGTCGTGCTGGAAGGCACGGGGCGAAACGCCGATGTGCCGGGCTATCCGGTGATGGGCAAGACAGGCACGGCGGAAAAGCCGTTCAATGGCGGCTATTCTCGCAACAAGCTCATCACGTCCTTCATCAGCGCCTTCCCGGCGAACGATCCGCGCTACGCGATGATCGTGATGTTCGACGAGCCGAAAGCAACGAAGAACACATTCGGTTATGCGACGGCGGGCTGGAACGCAGCGCCGACGACGGCACGCGTGATCTCGCGCGTTGCGCCGCTGCTCGGCATCCAGCCAGCGACGAAGCCGCAGGAGAACGATGTGTTGAGAGAGGCGAAACTCGTCTCCTACGAAACGATGGGCGAATAGGACGGCGCCGGCCTGCGGGCGCAGGTAACGGGCGAAAAGACCAGAGTCTGAGTGACGGCGAAGACAGAATGTTGGGTGATATGCAACTTGCGGCGTTGATCGGGAAAGAATCCCCGGCGCTTCCCGAAGGGGGGGCGACGGAGATTCTCGGCCTGACGGCGGATAGCCGCGCGGTGCAACCCGGCTATCTCTTTGCCGCACTGCCGGGCACGAAACTCGACGGCACGGCATTCATTGCGCAGGCGCTTGAAAAGGGGGCTTCTGCACTGCTGGTGCCGCAGAGCGCCCGCGTGGACGCGGCTGTGCCGGTCATCGCGGACCGCAATCCGCGCCGCCGGCTGGCGCTGATGGCGGCGCGCTTCTTCGGCATTCAGCCGCGTGTCATTGCTGCGGTGACGGGCACGAATGGCAAGACGTCGGTTGCGACGTTTACACGCCAGATCTGGGCGGCGCTCGGCGAACCCGCGGCGAGTCTCGGTACGCTCGGCGTCACGAGCCCGAAGGGCGAACGCGCGCTCGGCTATACGACGCCGGACCCCGTGGCGCTGCAGGCGGAACTCGCCGCGCTGGCCGAGGAAGGGGTGACGCATCTGGCGATGGAGGCGTCGAGCCACGGCCTTGCGCAGTATCGTCTCGACGGGGCGAAGCTCGCGGCGGCGGGTTTCACCAATATCACCCGCGACCACATGGACTACCACACGAGCTTCGACGATTATCTCTATGCGAAGCTCCGGCTTTTTGGCGAAGTGATGGGGCCGGGCGGCGTTGCGGTCATCAATGCGGACAGTGCGCAATTTGCCGAGTTCGAAGCCGTTTCATGGGCGCGTGGGCATCGCGTGATCTCGGTTGGCCGCAAGGGGCGCGACATCTTCCTCTCCGCGGTGCGGCCGACGCTGCGCGGGCAGGTGCTCGGCATTGTGCATGACGGCGAGAACTACAATGTGAACCTGCCGCTTGTCGGCGGCTTCCAGGCATCGAACGCGCTTGTCGCGGCGGGGCTCGCCATTGGCTGCGGCGCGGACGCGGCAAAGGTATTCGCGGCGCTTGAAAATCTCGAAGGCGCCAGAGGCCGGATGGAGGAAGTGGCGCATCTGCCGGTTGGTGCTTCCGTTTATGTCGATTACGCGCATACGCCGGATGCGTTGCAGAATGTGCTTGAGGCGATGCGGCCGCATACCTCGAAGCGGCTGCTCGTCGTTTTCGGTTGCGGTGGCGACCGCGACAAGGGCAAGCGGCCGATCATGGGCGAGGTCGCGGCGAAGCTTGCCGATGGCGTCTATGTGACGGACGACAATCCGCGCAGCGAAAGCGCGGCGGAAATCCGCAAAGAGGTAATGAAGGGCTGCCCGGCGGCTGAGGAAATCGGCGACCGGGCCGCAGCCATCGAAGCCGCAATGCGCACGCTCGGCGAGGGCGATGTTCTCGTGGTCGCGGGCAAGGGGCATGAGACGGGTCAGGTCATCGGCGACAAGGTGATCCCCTTTTCGGACCATGAAGCCATTGAAGCGGCGGCGCGCAAGCTCGCGGGAGGTGGCGCATGACGACACCTCTGTGGACAAGCGCGGATGTGATTGCGGCGACCGGCGGCGAAGCCATCGGGCAGGCGTGGACGGCGACGGGCGTTTCCATCGACAGCCGGACGCTTGAAGAAGGCGATCTCTTTGTCGCCATCACCGGCGAAAACTCCGACGGGCACGCCTATGTTGCGCGGGCGCTGGAAAAGGGCGCCTCTGCCGCGCTCGTTTCGCGCGTGGATGAGGCGATGCGCGCGGCGGGGCCGCTGGTCAAGGTTGCCGATACGCTCGAAGCGCTGAATGCGCTTGGCCGGGCGGCGCGGACGCGCGCGCAGGCGAAAGTTGCCGCCGTGACGGGCAGCGTCGGCAAGACGGGCACGAAGGAGGCGCTGCGGCTCATCCTCTCCGAGCAGGGGCCGACCCATGCTTCCGCTGCCTCCTATAATAATATGTGGGGTGTGCCGCTTTCGCTGGCGCGGATGCCGGCCGATACGCGCTTCGGCATTTTCGAAGTGGGCATGAACCATCCCGGCGAGATCACGCCGCTCTCGAAGCTGGTCGAACCTTTCGCCGCGCTTGTGACGACGGTCGAAGCGGTGCACATGGCATTCTTCGACAGCGTCGAGCAGATTGCCGATGCGAAGGGTGAAATCTTCGACGGATTGCAGAAGGGTGGCGTCGCGATCCTCAATCGCGATAACCCGCATTACGAGCGGCTGCGTCACAAGGCAGAAGCGAGCGGCGCGGGCCGCATCATCTCTTTCGGCGAACATCCGCAGGCCGATGCACATCTGGAAAAGGCGGCGCTGAAGGAAGACTGCTCCTGCGTTTCCGCCACCATCTGCGGCCAGCCCGTGACCTACAAGCTCTCGGTGCCGGGGCATCACATCGTGATGAACTCGCTTGCCATGCTGGCGCTCGTTCATGCGCTCGATGCGGATCTTGCCATGGCGGCGCTTGCGATGGCGCGCCTCAAGGCGCCGAAAGGCCGCGGAGAACGGCACCGCGTGGAAACGCCGCTCGGGGCCTTCACGCTGATCGACGAGAGCTACAATGCGAATCCGGCCTCGATGCGCGCGGCGCTGGAAGCGCTCGGCCATGCAAAGCCGGAGGGCAAGGCCCGGCGTATCGCCGTCATTGGCGACATGCTGGAGCTTGGCGACGACTCCATTGCAATGCATCGCGAACTTGCAGAGCCGATCAAGGCGGCGGATATCGATCTCGTTTTCGCGAGCGGGCCGCATATGCGCGAACTTTTCAAGGCGCTTCCGCAGAGTGTGCAAGGCGCTTATGCGGAAACGGCGGATGAACTTGGCGACGCGCTGTGCAGTGTTGTGGAGCCGGGCGACGTCGTGATGGTGAAGGGATCTCTCGGTTCCCACATGGGGCCGGTCGTTGAATTGCTGAGGGGGCTCGGTGACGACGAGGGCGAAAGCATTCGCCGCAACAGGGGGGGCAACTGATGCTTTACGACTGGCTCGGCGGCATGGCGGACGAGATAGCGGCACTCAATGTGTTCCGCTACATCACCTTCCGTACAGGCGGCGCGACGGTGACGGCGCTGCTTATCAGTTTTCTGTTCGGCCCGCGGATGATCGCACTTCTGCGCGCGCGGCAGCGGCGCGGCCAGCCGATCCGCGAGGACGGGCCGCAGACGCATGTGATCCAGAAGCAGGGGACGCCGACCATGGGCGGCTTCCTCATTCTTGTCGGGCTTGTGCCTTCGGTGCTGCTCTGGTCCGATCTCGGCAATCCCTATGTCTGGATCGTCCTTTTCGTGACGCTCGGCTTTGGCGCTGTCGGCTTTGCCGACGATTATCTGAAAGTGTCGAAGATCTCGCCGCAAGGCGTTCCGGGGCGCGTGAAACTGCTGTTCGAATTCGCCATCGCGCTTGCGGCCATGTGGGCGCTGGTGCTGGTTTCGAGCGAACCCTTGCAGACGGCGCTTACCGTTCCTTTCTTCAAGACGCTGCTGATCCAGCTTGGCGGGTTCTTCTTCCTGTTCGGCGCGCTTGTGATCGTTGGATCGTCCAATGCGGTGAACCTCACCGACGGGCTCGACGGACTGGCCATTGTGCCGGTGATGATCGCGGCTGCCTCGCTCGGTCTGATCGTCTATCTCGTCGGCAACTCGGTCTTCGCGGATTATCTGCAAATCCATTTTGTGCCGGGGACAGGCGAGCTTGCCGTGTTCTGCGGGGCGCTGATCGGGGCCGGGCTCGGCTTCCTCTGGTACAACGCGCCGCCGGCCATGGTCTTCATGGGCGATACGGGTTCGCTCGCGCTTGGCGCCGCGCTCGGCGCGATTTCGGTGGCGGCGAAACATGAACTCGTGCTTGCGATCATCGGCGGGCTTTTCGTGCTCGAAGCCGTGTCGGTCATCGTGCAGGTCGCATCGTTCAAGCTCACGGGCAAGCGCGTTTTCCGGATGGCGCCGCTTCATCACCATTTCGAACAGAAGGGCTGGGCGGAGCCAACCGTCGTCGTGCGCTTCTGGATCATCTCGGTCGTGCTCGCCATGGCGGGCCTTGCAACGCTGAAGCTGAGGTAAGGAATGATCGCGGCGACAGGTTTCGACAAGCGTAACGTGGGGGTGCTGGGCCTTGGCAAGTCCGGCCTCGCGACCGTGCGCGCGCTCGAAGCCGGCGGCGCGAACGTGTTTGCCTGGGACGACTCCGAAGCGAAGCGCGAGGAAGCAAATCAGGAAGGGCTGCGGCTCTCCGACCCGAGAGGCTGGGACTGGAAGAGCTTATCCGCGCTCGTCATGAGCCCCGGTATTCCGCTGACGCACCCGCAACCGCATGATGCTGTAAAGAAGGCGCGAGCGGCAAATGTGGAAGTTATCGGCGATGTCGAGCTTTTCCAGCGCGCAGTGAATGCCAGCGGTGCCGAAGCGCGCGTCGTCGCGATCACGGGAACGAACGGCAAATCGACCACGACGGCGCTGATCGGGCATATGGTCCGGCGCTGCGGTGGCGATGTGCAGGTTGGCGGCAATATCGGCCGTGCGGTGCTCGATCTCGATGCGCCGGAAAAGGGCATGGTCTATGTGGTGGAGGTTTCCTCCTATCAGATCGATCTCGCGCCGGGCCTCGCACCGGATGTCGCCGTACTCCTCAATATCACGCCGGATCATATTGACCGGCATGGCACGGTCGAACATTACGCGGATGTGAAGGCACGTATCTTTGCGCGCCAGGCGGCGGGTGATACGGGCGTGATCGGTGTCGACGATGCGATGACGTCCGAAATCTGCACGCGCGAAACCGCGCGCCGCGCGGAAACAGTCGTTCCGATCTCGGTTGGCAAGGCGCTGTCGCGCGGTGTCTATGTGCTGGATGGCATGATTTGCGACAATACGGGCACGCAGACCGCGAAAGCGGGCGATCTCCGGACAATCAAGACGCTGGTGGGCGCCCATAACTGGCAGAACGCGGCAGCGGCCTATGCCGTGGGCCGCGCGCTTGGCTATCCGCGTGAGCGCATTCTTGCCGCTTTCGAAAGCTTCCCGGGTCTTGCGCATCGCATGGAGATCGTGGGCGAAGCAGACGGCGTGCGCTTCGTGAACGACAGCAAGGCGACGAATGCCGATGCGGCATCGAAGGCGCTTGCGACCTACGACAACATCTATTGGATCGTCGGGGGCAAGTCCAAGGAAGGCGGCATTGCTTCGCTTGAACCCTGGTTCAATAAAATCAGGCGCGCCTATCTCATCGGCGATGCGGCGCGCGGCTTTGCGGACACGCTGAAGGACAAGGTGGAAGCCATTCATTGCGGCACGCTCGATCGCGCCGTCGAAGCGGCCTCGCGCGATGCGGTGGCGGACAAGGCTGAGCTGAAAGTCGTCTTGCTCTCGCCTGCCTGCGCGTCCTTCGATCAGTTTTCGAGTTTCGAGGAGCGGGGCGACGTCTTCCGCGCCGCCGTGCAGGAACGTCTCAAGGTCATGGGAGGGGCCGCGGCATGATCCGTCTCGCGCGCACCAACCGCAGCGTCATCGCCGAATGGTGGTGGACCGTCGACAAGTGGACGTTGCTTGGCCTGTTCAGTCTCATGCTGCTCGGCGGTGTGCTGGCGCTTGCCGCGAGCCCGGCGGTTGCGACGCGCATTCATCTGCCGCCGTTCCACTTCGTCTACCGGCAGATCATTTTCCTCGTGCCGTCCATTGCGATCCTGATCGGCGTCTCGCTTCTCAATGTGCGGCAGGTGCGCCGCGCCGCGGCAATCGTTTTTGCGGGCGCCTTCACGCTGATGGCGCTGACGCCGCTGATCGGGCCGGAAATAAACGGTGCTCATCGCTGGCTCCAGATCGGGCCCTTCGGTTTGCAGCCGTCTGAATTTGTGAAGCCGTCTCTCATCGTGCTGGTCGCCTGGCTCTTCGCGGAAGCGCAGCGCACGCCGGGCGTTCCGGGCATGGCGCTCGGTATCGCACTTTTCGGCATGGTGGTTTCGGTTCTCGCCATTCAGCCCGACTTCGGCCAGCTCATGCTGCTCACCATGGTCTTCGGCGCGATGCTGTTCATGGCCGGACTTTCATGGGCCTGGATCGGCTCGCTCGCCATATTGGCGCTGGTAGGCGCCGTCTCCGCCTATACGCTGATGCCGCA
>CXWF01039863.1_pt1 | contig 68263 bp, 54 predicted proteins | sample 468421 | NCBI WGS metagenome assembly CXWF01 (sample SAMEA2620812, study PRJEB7988) | marine metagenome | biome: marine biome (ENVO:00000447); feature: surface water layer (ENVO:00002042); material: "saline water (ENVO:00002010), including plankton (ENVO:xxxxxxxx)" | depth 5 m
CCGGCTGCGCGGACGCCTAAGTCCGTCGGCAGGCCGGACGGGAGGTGATCCATGGCGCTACTCAGTTTCGAACGAAAATACCGGGTCCGCGGAGGGACGCTGGTAGGCGGCGATCTCTTCGATTTCTGGGTCGGACCCTTCTATGTCGGCTTCTTCGGAGTCACCACGATCTTCTTCGCGGCCCTTGGCACGATCCTGATCTTCTGGGGCGCCGCTCATCAGGGGACCTGGAACCCCTGGCTCATCAACATCGCGCCGCCGGACCTGTCATATGGTCTGGGCGCCGCGCCTCTCATGGAGGGCGGCCTGTGGCAGATCATCACGATCTGCGCGACAGGCGCTTTCATAAGTTGGGCGCTCAGAGAGGTCGAGATCTGCCGAAAACTGGGGATCGGATACCATGTGCCCTTCGCCTTCGGCTTTGCGATCCTCGCCTATGTCACGCTCGTGATCTTCCGCCCGCTTCTCATGGGCGCCTGGGGCTATGCCTTCCCATACGGGATTTTCAGTCACCTCGACTGGGTGTCCAACACCGGCTACGCCTACCTGCATTTCCACTATAACCCGGCGCATATGCTCGCGGTGTCGCTGTTCTTCGCGACCTGCTTCGCCCTGGCGCTCCACGGCGGCCTGATCCTGTCGGCTGCGAACCCCGAAAAGGGCGAAGAGATGAAGACGCCCGATCACGAGGACACGTTCTTCCGCGATTTCATCGGGTACTCGATCGGAACGCTGGGCATTCACCGGCTGGGCTTCCTGCTCGCCATCAACGCGGTGTTCTTCTCTGCCGTGTGCATCATCATCTCGGGCCCCGTCTGGACCAAGGGCTGGCCGGAGTGGTGGAACTGGTGGCTCGAACTGCCGCTGTGGCCGTGAAGGGGGACTGAACAATGGCCGAATATCAAAACATATTCACGCAGGTCCAGGTCCAGGGCGCCCCGGAAATGGGCATGGACAACGAAAACAACATGGCCGCCGAGCGGCTGGGCAAACCCGGCTTCAGCCGCCTGATCGGCTGGTTCGGGAACGCGCAGATCGGGCCGATCTACCTCGGATGGACCGGCATGGTCTCGGCGGCGACATTCGTGCTCTGCATGAACATCATCGGGATCAACATGCTGGCTCAGGTCGACTGGTCGATCACCGAGTTCCTGCGCCAGGGCTTCTGGCTCGCGCTCGAACCGCCGGGCCCGGAATGGGGGCTTTCCATTCCGCCACTGCAAGAGGGTGGGTGGTACATCATCGCCTCGTTCCTGCTTCTGGTCAGCGTGATGAGCTGGTGGGCGAGAACCTACCTGCTCGCGCAGGACCACAAGATGGGCAAACACGTTTTCTGGGCCTTTGGCGCCGCCATCTGGCTCTTTCTCGTGCTTGGCCTGTTCCGGCCGATCCTGATGGGCTCCTGGTCCGAGGCGGTGCCCTACGGCATCTTCCCACACCTCGACTGGACCACGGCCTTCAGCATTCGCTACGGTAACCTCTACTACAACCCGTTCCACGGTCTCTCGATCGTGTTCCTGTACGGCTCCTGCCTGCTCTTCGCGATGCACGGCGCCACGATCCTTGCCGTCAGCCGCTTCGGCGGCGACCGGGAACTCGAGCAGATCGTCGACCGGGGCACCGCCACCGAACGCGCCGCCCTCTTCTGGCGCTGGACGATGGGGTTCAATGCGACGATGGAGGGCATCCACCGCTGGGCGTGGTGGTTCGCGGTCCTCACGCCGATCACCGGCGGGATCGGTATCCTGCTCACCGGCACGGTCGTCGACAACTGGTTCATCTGGGCGCAGGAACACAACTTCGCCCCGGCTTACGACGGATCTTACGGCTACGACGCCTACGGCTCCTACGAAGCCTTCAACGGGCAGGGGGAGTGAGTCATGTTTGACTGGTATTCAAAGTGGAACCGTGAAAACCCGATCGACGTCGAGAGGCCGGTTTTCATCTTCGGCGCGGTCGGTGTCTTCGTCATCGCCGCGACGGCCCTGGTGGTCCTGGGTCAGCCGTTCAAGACTGACGGCCTCCAGACCGGTCCGCGTGGCACCGGCATGGCGGTGGTGAAGTTCGAAAGCACCCTCGCCACGCCCGACCCGGGCGCTGCGGACCTTTTCGAAGATCCGCCTTTCGTTCCGGAAGGGGGGGAGGACCTGGCCCGTGATATCTATGACAATGTAGAGGTGCTGGGCGATCTCACCGAGGACAACTTCAACCGCGTGATGGCCGCCATGACCCGCTGGGTCGCCCCGGAGCAGGGGTGCGCCTACTGCCATGGCGACGTTGATCTTGAAGACTACGGCAACGACGACCTCTACACCAAGGTGGTGTCGCGCCGGATGCTCGAGATGACCCAGAATATCAATGAAAACTGGGACATCCACGTCAACGCCAACAAGGAGGTGGGCGTCACCTGCTACACATGCCACCGGGGCGAGAACGTGCCGAGCGACATCTGGTTCCTCGAAACGCCAACCGTGATGGCCGCGAGCGGCTGGTCAGCCAATCAGAATGCCGTGACGCCTCTGAGCACATACACGTCGTTACCTTCAGACGCGCTCGAAGCTTACCTCCTGAACTACGAGACGATCGCGGTTCATGACCTCGAGTCCCGTGTCGCAGGCGTTCCGGGTCAGGACGGCTATCCTGCCATCCAGAATGCCGAGCGGACCTACGCCTTCATGAACTACATTGCGAACTCTCTGGGTGTGAACTGCACGCTGTGTCACAACACGCGCGCCTTCTACGATGGGGTGCAGGTGACGCCCCAGTGGAACACGGCCAGCCTTGGGATCGCGATGGTGCAGGAGCTGAACGAGGAATACCTCCTCCCGCTCAAGGACTTGTTGCCGGAGGAACGCCTTGGCGACCACGGCGATGCCCCCAAGGCCGCCTGCGCCACATGCCACAAGGGCCAGCAGCAGCCGCTGCGCGGCGCCAATGTGATCGGCGACTGGCCGGAACTCGCAGCGAGCGGCGCGCCGGACTACACCGCCGCCGACTGACATAACGGGCGGCCCGCACAGGGCCGCCCGACACCATCGCGCCGCCCGCGCCGGACCGACGTCGGCGACGCCCGACACTCGAACCTGAGGAGGCCGCGATGACCCATGCCAACCCACAGACCCCACGCCTCGACCGCGTCGCCGGCCCTGCCGATCTGCGCGGGTTGTCCGACACCGAACTGGGCCAACTGGCCGACGAATTGCGGGCCGAGCTTATCTCGGTCGTGTCTGAGACTGGCGGGCACCTGGGCTCGTCGCTCGGAGTTGTCGAATTGACCGTCGCGATCCATGCCGTGTTCAACACGCCGATGGACAAGCTTATCTGGGACGTGGGCCACCAATGCTATCCGCACAAGATCCTGACGGGTCGCCGCGACCGCATCCGCACACTGCGCAAGCAGGACGGGCTGTCCGGCTTCACCAAGCGGGCCGAGAGTCCATTCGACCCGTTCGGTGCCGCCCATTCCTCCACCTCGATCAGCGCGGCGCTGGGCTTTGCCGTTGGCAGAGACATGGGCCAGCCGGTGGGCGATTCCATCGCCGTCATCGGGGACGGAGCGATCAGCGCGGGCATGGCCTACGAGGCGCTGAACAATGCGGGAGCCGAAGGTCGCCGCCTGTTCGTGATCCTGAACGACAACGAAATGTCCATCGCGCCGCCCGTCGGCGCGATGTCTGCCTATCTCAGCCGACTGTGGGCGCAGGACCCGCTGGCGGGTATGCGCTCGATGGCGAGCGGGCTCGAAGACGCCATGCCGCAACCGATGCGCGAAGGCATGCGCCGTGCGCGCCAGCTCGTCACCGGCCTGCCGGGTGCGGGCACGTTGTTCGAGGAATTGGGCTTCGACTACGTCGGTCCGATCGACGGCCACGACATGACACAACTCCTGCCGGTCCTGCGCGCCGCGCGCACGCGCGCCAAGCGGCCCGTGCTCATCCATTGTTGCACCGTGAAGGGCAAGGGCTACACCCCGGCCGAGACGAGCGCGGACAAGTATCACGGCGTTTCCACCTTCGACGTCGACACGGGAACGCAGAAAAAATCTTCGGGCGGCGCGCCGAGCTATACCTCGGTCTTTGGCACGGCCCTCACGGATGCGGCTGCGCGTGACCCAGGTATTGTCGCGATCACGGCGGCGATGCCAGACGGCACCGGGCTTACCAAGATGGCCGAGCGGTTCCCCAAGCGGGTCTTCGACGTCGGGATCGCCGAACAACACGCGGTGACCTTCGCAGCCGGGATGGCGGCCAGCGGGCTCAAACCGTTCTGCGCGATCTATTCGACGTTCCTGCAAAGGGGCTACGACCAGATCGTGCATGATGTCGCGATCCAGGGGCTGCCGGTGCGTTTTGCAATCGACCGTGCGGGACTCGTCGGGGCCGACGGCGTCACCCATGCGGGCGCTTACGATGTCGCGTACCTCGCCTGCCTGCCCGGCTTCACTGTCATGGCTGCCGCGGACGAGGCGGAACTGGTTCACATGGTCGCCACGGCGGCCGCCCATGATGCCGGACCTATCGCGTTCCGCTATCCGCGCGGAGCGGGAACAGGTGTTGCGCTTCCTGATCGGGGCGAACCGCTCGACATCGGGCGCGGGCGCATCCTCCAGGAGGGCGAGGACATAGCAATACTGTCCTTCGGAGCGCATCTGACGGAATGTCGCGCGGCGGTCGCATTGCTCGAGGCCGAAGGCATGTCGGTCACGCTCGCCGATGCCCGTTTTGCCAAGCCGCTGGACACCAACTTGGTTTCGGCGCTGGCGCGGCGGCACAGGGTACTCATAACCGTTGAGCAGGGGGCCGAAGGCGGATTCAGCTCGCTCGTCATGCACCACCTTGCGCGCACGGGCGGCTTCGACCGTGGCATTGCGATCCGCAACGTTTGCCTCCCTGACCGCTTCATTCAGCAGGCAAGCCCTGCTCAGATGTACGAGGATGCGGGGATGACGGCCGCGGACATCGCCGCAACGGCGCGGCAAGCGTTTAGCCCGCGGTCGCTGGACCGGTCGCTGTCTGTGGTGAGCTAGAAGACGGAGCGCCGGACCGGGTCGCCCGGTCCGGAAGCACTTGTCGGATCAGCTTTCCGCGTCGGGGCCGACGGACTCGAGATAAGCCCAGAGATCGGCGGCCTTTTCGGCCTGGCGCAGCTTGAACGTCATCTTGCCACGCGCGGAGTCGTCGCCGGTGTAGTCGCGCAGGAACGCCGTCGGATCCTGAACGTAGACTGTGAAGTCGTCGACGTTCCATTCCAGCCCTTGCTCGCCCGCGGCGACCATGGCGTCGGAATAGCTGAAATCCTCGAATGTCCCGGCCTGACGACCGACGATGCCGTAAAGGTTCGGCCCGGTGCGGCCGCCCTTGACGATGTCGTCGCCCTCATCCGTCTGGATCGAGTGGCACGAACGGCACTGGCGGAAGTCATCCTCACCGGCGGCGGGGTCACCTGCGTCCTGCGCGAATGCAGCAGGCGCGATAAGCAAGGCGCCGGCGAGACCGGCGTACAGGGTTTTCATGAGAACCTCCCTTAATTTGATTCTTGAATGTATGTTACGTTCGGCGTTCCCGCGCGGTTCAGTTTGCGTCGCGCTCAGGCCACTGCGTGAGCCAGGGCGCATTGCCTCCACAGCACGGTCAGCGCCTCGACGAGGTGGTCGATGTCGGCGTCGGAATGAAGCGGAGAGGGCGTGAAACGCAGCCGCTCGGTGCCTTTCGGGACCGTCGGATAGTTGATCGGCTGCACATAGATACCCCAGTCGCGCATCAGGATGTCAGCCAGCATCCGGCACTTTACCGGATCCTTGATCATCACGGGAATGATGTGGCTCGGGTTGTCCAGATGCGGGATGCCCCGCGCGGTGAGCGCTGCTCGCAACCGGGCCACTTGTCGGCGCTGGTTCTGCCTCTCTGCGCTGCTCGTCTTGAGATGCGCGATCGAGGTTTTCGCCGCGGCCGCGACGGCGGGGGGCAGGGCTGTCGTGAAGATGAACCCGGAGGCAAAGCTTCGGATGAAGTCACACAACGCGGCGGAGCCGGTGATGTAGCCGCCCATGCACCCATAGGCCTTGCCAAGTGTGCCTTCGATCAGCGTGATTCGGTCCGCCAGCCCCTCGCGTTCGGAAATGCCTCCGCCGCGCGGGCCGTAGAGGCCGACCGCATGCACCTCATCCAGATAGGTCATCGCGCCGTGCTTCTCGGCCACTTCGACGATTTCCTTCATGGGGCAGATGTCACCGTCCATCGAATAGACGGACTCAAACGCCACGATCCGGGGGGCGTTGGCGGGCAAGGACGCGAGCTTGCGGTCGAGATCCTCGGGATCGTTATGCTTCCAGATGACCTTGCGGGCGCGCGAATGGCGCATCCCCTCGATCATGCTGGCGTGGTTGAGCGAGTCCGACAGGATGATCGCGTCCGGCAACCGGCTGCCCAGCGTCGAGAGCGCCGCCCAGTTCGAAACGTAGCCGGAGGTGAAGAGAAGCGCCGACTCCTTGCCATGAAGGTCTGCAAGCTCGGCTTCGAGCTGCACATGGGTGTGGTTCGTACCCGAGATGTTGCGTGTCCCCCCGGCGCCGGTGCCGCACTTGTCGATGGCATCCTTCATCGCCTGGCGCACCGCGGGATGCTGGCCCATGCCGAGGTAGTCGTTGGAACACCAGACGGTGACTTCGTCCGGACCCTCTTCGTCATGACTGCGCGCCTTGGGAAATGCGCCGCAGGTCCGCTCGAGCTCGGCGAAGACGCGGTAGTTGCCCTCCTCCTTCAGCGTGTCGATCTGCCTGGTGAACATCGCGTCAAAGTCCATTGGGTCCCTCCGGTCCGGCCGTATGGCCTGTCTGCTTGGGCGCGGGAAGCATCCAGCGCCAGAGTTTCGCGTCAGGCAGGGGAAGCACCATGAGCCAGTGCTCCAGCAGTGCCAACGCGGTCAAAGTCGCGACGAGTGCGATCCCCGTCGTCTCGGTCGGGGACACGGCCCCGGTCATCTCGTAAAGCCACCAGGCCGTTGCGGCCGTCAGCCCGGTCACCGAGATCGGGAAGATCCAGTTGAGCCGGGCGAGGCGGAAATGGCTGGCCAGGTGGCCAAGCGCCTTCGGCAGGAACTCGGTATTGATCCGGGGCACGCCGAAATAGAGGTTCAGCTTGGCCGAAACCCGCGCGAGGTAGAGCGTCGCGAAGGTCCACAGACCGACTTCGTTCACTGCGCCTGCGCCGTGGAGCCAGATCAGCACCAGCAGGGCCGCAAGCAGCATTTCGTGATAGGCGATGGTTCCCCAAGCGCGAATGAACCGTTCCCACTCCGGCAGGCCCTTGGGGCAGGGGTGCGGGTTCGGGCCCGTGATGACCCCGGTGAGAAAGGCCAGCTCGACCCAACCCCAGATCGCCAGAACCGAAAGGAAACTGCCGTAAATGGCACCCGCCGTCGCGCTGTCGCGCGTGAAGTGGAACGCCAAGAGCCCGAGGATCAGCAGCGGCAGGGACAAGAGCGTGATACGCAAGGGATGGCGCCCCGACTGGTCAGCGCGCCGCGCTGCGACCATGATCGCGCCTGTGGAAAACCACCACAGGAAAAGCGCGGCAAGGGCTGCGATCCACGGAGACGTCATGTCACCCCTCCGTGGCGTGGCAGCCGGATATGCGCGCAGGCCTGTTTCAATAGGCCGGCTCCAGCCGCGTCGTCGAAGGCACATCGTGCTTTCTCGCGGGTATGAAATATAGACCGGCAAAGGCCGCGGCCGCGCGCATCCGTGCCGATGTCTTGCGAAGGAGGGCCCCCGGTCCGGTATCGCCCTGGCACGCGGCGAGATCGGCGTTCGCCTTTTGCAGCCGCTTCAGCCCCGACATCCAGCGCGGGTTGTCGATGTCCAGCGTAATGGGGAATACCTGCTTGGAGATTTCCGAGGTCTTGCGGAACACCTCCTGACCATACCAGTCCGTATCCACGCCAAGGGCCTCATGAAAGGCTGGGCGCTGGTGGTCGCGGACATACATGGTCGAGAAGACCGCGGTGAGAAAGAACTTGATCCACAGCACGTTGACGCCACGCGTCAGCTTCGGATCGGTCTTCATCAGCAGCGCGAAAGCCTCGCCATGGCGGAACTCGTCGTTGCACCACTCCTGAAACCACTTGAAGATCGGGTGGAAGCGCTGCTCCGGGTGTGCTTCGAGATGGCGGAAGATCGTGATGTATCGGGCGTAGCCGATCTTCTCGGACAGGTACGTCGCGTAGTAGATGAACTGGGGCCGGAAGTAGGTGTATTTCTTGGCTTTCGTCAGGAAACCGAGGTTCACGGCGACGCCAGCCTCGCGCAGCGCGTCGTTGATGAAGCCGGCATGGCGCGCTTCGTCGCGGGCCATGAGCTGGAACAACTGTGTAATGTCTGGGTTCGCGCCGCGACGCTTCATTTCCTTGTAGAGCACGCAGCCCGAGAACTCGGCCGTGCAGGAAGAGATCAGGAAGTCGATGAACTCCTTGCGCAGGCCGGGCTCCATATTGTCCCAGTCGACGTGGTCCCAGTCCTCGTTCTTGCGGAAATGGCCCTTGTTGGGATCGCTGACCATCTCGGCGATCAACTCGTCCCAGTCCGCGCGGACCGGTTCCACGTTGATCGCATCCATCTCGTCGAAATCGGTGGTGTAGAAACGCGGGGTGAGCAGCGTGTTCTGCATCGCGACGTCGGTGGCGGACTGGTCGTCGAGCTTCGACTGCGCCTCCTGGATGGCGAGGCTTTCCTCGGCGGTGGTCGCATCGGCGGTGTGCTTGGGGGCAGGGGCGTGCATATTCATAGCGTGGCCTCCTCGGAAAACGAGAACTCGCAGAGCTCCATCACTTCCACGTCGCCGGTCAACCGGGTCCAGATCTGTTCGAGCCGCGAAGCCCGGATGATCGTGGCCTCACGCGCTTCGCGCACGATCTCGCCGAAAGGGGCGAGGATTTCGGGGCCGCTCACCCGCACCTCGTCACCGGGGTTGATCGTCGCACCGTTGTCGAACCGCACATGTGCGTGCAGGCTCTCGAAACAGTGGCTTACCTCCACTGTGCAGGGTGCGTGTTCAATGTCCTTGGTCAGCCATCCCATTCTGGCGTCCTCCCTGTTGGGCCAGGAGCCGCGAAAAGGCCCTGGCATTGTCCGCGCCGAACCCCATCAGATCGGCGCTCCATCCGGTGGATGGGTCGAAAATTGAAACGCGGCCGTTTTCGTGGCCCGCGATGATGACGGGGCCGTCGGCAGTGACGCGGTGCTTGATCCGCTCGCGCTGGATGACGCGCCAGACTCCCGAGATGAAACCGCCCTCTTCGGGCGACAGATCCGCGATGAGCGTGCCGTCGGTCGATGTGACCGTGGCCGCACCGGCGAGGTCGCCGGTGAGCAGGACCTCCATCCGGACGGCGACGGGGCTTTCAGGCGGGGCCGAGACCGGCGCCTTGCCAGTCGTGCGCGCATAGGTCACGAGGACCAGCGCCGCCAACATCATCAGACCGACGGCCCGAACGAGGGTGCGCGGGACGAGCTCGTCCTGCGGCGGGCGGCGGCGTTCGGCTGAGGCTGTGAACTGGGTCATGATGTCATTCCGCCGCCATCGGAGCCGCCATCGGAGCGCGGCCCAGAACCGGCGTGGAAACGCGCGCTTCGGCGGCCTGCGCGACCAGGGCCGCCACACGTTCAGCTTCCGGGATGCAGCGCAGCGCGGGTTCCGGCCGGCGCATCCGCCATGGTCGCACATGCGGCCAGCAGATGAGGTAAGACAGGCGTGTATCACCCTCGATGTCGAACGCGATCGTGCCGGTGCCGCCGGCCCTCAAATCGAGATCGGCGTTCAGGATGCGGGTGAACGGCAGGTTAAGTGTCAGCGTCAGCGCCGCCCCGATCCGCATCGCCACCCGGCGGTTGGTGATGGTGTACACGGTGGCTCGCGCCTGCACGAAGGCGACGATCCACAGAAGACCGCAGACCACCGCGCCCGCCAGCAGATAGGGCAGGGCGCCCGCGACAGCCGTGCCGAAAGAGACCTGACCCAGCAGGACGATGAATCGCCAAACGGCCAGCAAGGCGAAATATCCGGCGATCCAGTTCATGTTGAGCGCTTCGCGGGCCAGCGCACCCGTATCGGGCCGCCCTTGCCACAGGATGTGCTCCCCTTCGGGCAGCCGTTCCGGAAGGCCCTTCACCGGCTCGAAAGCGAAATCATCATGGGGCATGGCGCGGTCTTTCTTCTCGTTGCGGCCCGTCACCGGGGTCGCTGGTTATCCCAGTTGCGGCTCGAGGCGGGCTTCGGATGCGTAAAGGAGGCCTCCGGCGTAGTAGCCCGAGATCTTGTCCTCCTCGAGCAAGGTCACCTGCCGGGGCGATGCGTGCTGCGGCACGGTTGCGAACTGATGCGCGAACAGCGTGCGCACGCGGACCCGGTCGGATTTGATGCTTGACAGGGTCATCGGGACCAGGCGTTTGCCTTCGCCGAATTCAGCGGCCAGTTCGTATTCGAGGTAGCGGACCATCTGCTCGGGCTCGTCGATCCACATGTCGGTGATGGTGCCGATGACCTTGTCGTCGCCGGAGACGACCGGAAGCCCGCGCGGGTCGCGGCCAGCGGCGACCGTGACGCCGTCGATGGCGGACATCGGGACGATCTTTGGGTGGCCGGAGCCGTCGAGTTCGGGGCTGTCGCGACGCTCGGCCCAGGAGGCCGGGCCAACACCGTCAATCATCGGATCGCCCGTCGGGGCCATCGGGAAGCCGTTTCCGGCGGCGGTCTTGGCGAGGGCGAGGTTGGCGCGCTCCGGATTCTGGCCGGACGGTACAGCGTAGGTTCCGCGCCCGTGGGGCAGCAGGAAGGTCTTGTCCTCGGGCGCGCCGATCAGCCCGCTGTTCGGCGCGCGCTTGCCGTCGTCATCCTCGAGCGGATAGCCCTCGCGCATGTTCTCGCGCTGGAGATAATAGACGAGCAGGGCGAAGAAGACCCAGAACATCCACAGCGAGAGGCTCGCGAGGTCGAAGTTTGCAAAGAACGTTCCGGTCATGGTGTTTCCTTTCCGGGGCGGTTACGTCGGAAATTGCGCCAGGTTGAGGCGGTTGGTCTCCGCGGGATTGGTCTGAATGTTGGGCCACGCGCGGCGCATCAGGCGTCCGATGATCGCGAGCGTGACGAAGAGAAGTCCGATTTCGATGTGATAGACGACCGAGTAGCCGGTCGCGGCATTTGCGAGCGGCTCGCCGAGCGCGCCGCTCTTGGCCAGATGATTGACGCTGTCTCGGATGCCGCCGCCAAAGGCGATGGCGAGCCCTGCGGCGGTCGCCTGAGCAGCCCCCCAAGCCCCGAGCGCGAGCCCGTGTCCGGCCTTGCCTGTCGCGGGCAGGGCCATGGCTGCGGTCAACGTAGCCACGGCGAAGAGTCCGGCACCCAGACCGATCAGGAACGATCCGCCGAAGAACAGGGCCGGCACCTGCATGGGCGCCGAAAAAATGACGCAGGAGAATGCTGCGATTCCGACAAGCAGGCCACTCGCTGCAATCCGGAACGGGTCACGTCCGCGGGCGAGGCGGCGGCCCGCGAGAAGGAATCCCGCCATCGCGCCAACAGCCCAGAGCGCCGTGAGCAACGTGGTCGCCGAGACTGACAGGCCAAGCACTTCACCGCCATAGGGTTCGAGCAGCACGTCCTGCATGTTGAAGGCCATGGTCCCCAGGAAGACGACGGCGAGCAGGCGTCCGGCTTGCCCGCCTGAGATGAGATCGGCCCAGGATTCGCGAAAAAGCGGGCGTGGCGCCGCGCGTTCTTCGCGGCTCATCGGGCGGACCTTTTCCTGCTTCCACAGGGCCACGAGGTTCAAAAGGATGCCGACGAGCGCCGCACCCTGAACCACGCGGATGAGCGTGAGGGGCGTGAAGTCTGTAAGCAGCCAGCCGATGACGATGGCCGACAGGCCCATTCCCAGCAGGAACATGGTGTAGAGGAGCGCGACCACACGCGGCCGGGTCTCATCATCCGCGCGATCCGTGGCCAGTGCGAGGCCAGCGGTCTGAGTCATGTGCAAGCCAACGCCGGTCATGAGAAAGGCGAAAGCCGCCAGAACCTCGCCCGCCCAGGCCGGGCCGGTCGTCTGCTGGCCCGACAGCACGAGCAGGGCGAAGGGCATGACGGCGAGCCCGCCCATCTGCCACAGAGACCCGAACCAGAGATAAGGGATACGTTTCCAGCCGATTGCGCTGCGGTGGTTGTCGGAGCGGAACCCAAGCAAAGCGCGGAACGGCGCGACCAGAACCGGAATGGCGATCATCAGCGCGACGATGATCGCAGGAACCGACAGTTCCACGATCATCACGCGGTTCAGAGTGCCCAGCAGCATGACTGTTGCCATGCCGACGGAAACCTGGAAAAGCGAGAGCCGGAGTAGCTGGCTCATAGGCAGCCCCTCACTCGCCGCGTCGGCGAACGGAAGCGCCTTCATCGGGATCTTGAGGAGGAGGCTGCGGGGGATCAGCATGATGCGTACTCCATCGCCTGGCTGATGTAGAAGCCGCTTGAGACGCGCTCCAATTCGCGCAGATGGCCGGGACACCCTGCATCGCGCAGGGTTGTGGCGAGCCGGGTCGGCGACTGCGGAACCATCGTGGGCGAGCGGTCCGAGCGCGGAAACAACTGGCCCATGCGCCACATGGCCATGAGGAGCCGTGTGCGTGGCGCGACGGTGAAGACGATACGCGATTGCGTCCGCGCGCCGAGTGCCTTGAGGGCGCCCGCAACGTCAGTGCTGTCGTAATAGATCAGGCTGTCCATCGCGACCGCGTGGTCGAAGCGTCCGAGCGCGGGGTCGAGCATGTCGCCCGCGTGGAACGTCACCCGCGCAGCAAGGTCGGGTGACAACCGCTTGCGCGCGATCTCGACCAGTGACGGAGAGATGTCCACCGCCACCACATGGGCTCCGCGCGCGGCGAGCGCCTGGGTCATCTGACCTGCGCCGCAGCCCGCGTCGAGGACCCGCACGCCCGTGAGATCGGCAGGCAGGCGGCCGAGGATCTGGTCGCGCATGGCATCACGCCCCTGCCGCACCGTCTCACGGATGCGAGAGACGGGCGCATCACTGGTCAGCCGTTCCCACGTCCGGGTCGCGGTCTTGTCGAAATAGGTTTCGACACGGGACAGGGTGGTTCCGTAGCTCATCCGGCTCTCCCAAGCGTCAGGCGCTGGAAACGGCGCGATATGGTGGCGACGTCACGCATCAATCGAACCCCAGCATTTCAAAGATGTCCCGGTCTTCCATTGGCGCAGGTGCGCGCGGATCGGTGCCGCGCCAAAGCGTCTCGGCCAGCCGGATGTATTCGGCCCGGCACGCGATGATGTCGTCCTCGTCATCCATTTCGAACAACGTCTTTTTCTTGAGCCGCGAACGACGGATGGCGTCCACGTCGGGCATATGTGCGATCCGGTTGAAGCCGACGCGGTCGCAGTAGCGGTCGACCTCGTCGGTGTCCTTGGACCGGTTCGCCACGCAGCCGGCGAGGCGCACCTTGTAGTTGGCCGATTTCGCCTGCACCGCCGCGATTATGCGGTTCATGGCGTAGATCGAGTCGAAGTCGTTCGCCGTCACGATAAGGGCCCGGTCGGCGTGTTGAAGCGGGGCCGCGAAGCCCCCGCACACCACGTCCCCCAGCACGTCGAAGATCACCACGTCGGTGTCTTCGAGCATGTGGTGCTGCTTGAGCAGCTTGACGGTCTGGCCGACGACATAGCCGCCGCAGCCGGTGCCGGCGGGCGGGCCGCCCGCTTCGACGCATTGGACGCCGCCCCAGCCTTCGGTCACGAAATCTTCGGGGCGGAGTTCTTCCGGGTGGAAGTCTACGTCCTTCAGGATGTCGATCACGGTCGGTTGCAGGCGCCCGGTGAGCGTGAAGGTCGAGTCGTGCTTGGGATCGCAGCCGATCTGAAGCACCCTCTTTCCCATCTTCGCGAAGGCCGCGGAGAGGTTGGACGAGGTGGTGGATTTGCCGATCCCGCCCTTGCCGTAGACCGAGAACACCTTGGCCCCCTCGATCTTCGCGTCGGGATCTTGCTGGACCTGGACGGAGCCTTCTCCGTCCTGCCCCCGAAGGTTCGGTATGTCGTCGCGCGGACTCATTTCGTGTCCTTTCCCGGGCGGTGACCCGTCCCGTGGTTGGTTGCGGCGCTGTGCCGGTTCGGTTTCGGTTGCATCGTCATTCTGCCGCCACCCCTTCGACCCGGTCCTCGAGCGCGTCCGCCGCTTCGCGCAGCGAAGCAAGGGTGGCGTCGTCGGGGGTCCAGTACGTTCGGTCGCTGGCTTCCAGCAGGCGGTTCGCCATCCGGGAGGACGCGACGGGATTGAGCGCGGCCATACGGTCGCGCATGTCCTTGTCGAGCATGAAAGTCTCGGAGATCCGCTGATAGACCCAGGGTTGAACCTGTCCGGTCGTGGCCGACCAGCCCAGCACGTTGGTGACATGGGCCTCGATCTGGCGCACGCCTTCGGCTCCGTGTTCCAAAAGGGCTTCGTGGAATTTCGGGTTGAGCGAGCGCGACCGGGTTTCCAACGCGAGCTGATCGGCCAGCGTGCGGATCTTGCCGGTGCCTCGGGTCGTGTCGGAGATGTAAATCGCAGCTTCCTGGCCGCCGCGCGCCCGTTTCACGGCACGGGCGATCCCGCCCAGCGTGTCGAAGTAGTGATCGACCGTCGTGACGCCCAACTCGACGCTTTCGAGGTTCTGGTAGGCCACGTCGACATCGGCAAGCGCGGCTTGCAAAAGGTCCGCGCGTGGGGCGGGTTTGCCATCTACGCCATAGGCGAAGCTCTTGCGCGCTTCATAAGCGTTGGCAAGTTCGTCTTCGTCGGTGAAGGCCGAGGAGTCGACCAGCATATTCACGTTGGAGCCGTAAGCACCTTCGGCGTTCGAGAAGACGCGCAGCGCAGCGGTCTCGAGGTCACAGCCGGTCTTGTCCATGTGGGCCAGCGCATGGGCACGGATGAAATTCATATGGGTCGGCTCATCCGCTGTCGCGGCCTTGAGCGCGGCCTCGGCAAGAAGCTTGGTCTGGAGCGGCAGCAGGTCGCGGAAAATGCCGGACAGGGTCATCACCACGTCGATGCGAGGCCTCCCCAGTTCAGCGAGCGGAAGCAGGTCAGCGCCACACAGGCGGCCGAAACTGTCGAAGCGCGGGGTCGCGCCCATGAGAGCCAGCGCCTGGGCGATGGCGCTGCCATCCGACTTGATGTTGTCCGAGCCCCACAGGACCAGGGCGATGCTGCGTGGCATCGACGCGTGGGTGTCGAGCAGAAGCTGCGCCTGTTTCGCGCCCTTACGGCATGCGTGGGCGGTCGGCATCCGGAACGGGTCGAAAGCGTGGATGTTGCGGCCCGTCGGCAGGATGTCCGGCGAGCGGATCAGGTCGCCGCCGGGCACCGGCGCGGTGAAGCCACCGCCCAGAGCGTGGAGAAGGGCGGGGATTTCGGAGTCGGTCTGAAGCAGGGCATCCGCCTTCGCGCGGGCAGCCGCATCGGCCCCGTCGAGATGGGCGAGAAACTCGGCGCGGCGCGCGTCGCTCATTTGTGCGCCGACAACATGCAGCCCCTCGGGGATCAGCGCGGATTCCGTATCGAGCAGCACACGCCACAGGGCGTCGGGGTCAGAGCCGTCCAGGTCGATCGCGGCGCTTTGCTCGACGATCAGGACGGCGATCTCGTCGCGCTCCGATGCGTCCGGCGGCGTTTCGCGCCAGCGCGTCACGCTATCCTTGAGTTCGGCGAGGCCTTTGTACAGCCCGGCGCTCGCCAGAGGCGGGGTCAAATGCGACACGGTCACCGCGCCCGACCGGCGCTTTGCGAGCGTCGCCTCGGACGGGTTGTTGGCGGCATAAAGATAGACATTCGGCATGTCGCCGATCAGCCGGTCGGGCCAGTCTTGTCCAGACAGTGCCGTCTGCTTGCCCGGCATGAATTCGAGTGCTCCGTGCATCCCGAAGTGGAGCAGGACATCGGCGCCGAAGTCATGGCGCAGCCACTGGTAGAACTGGACGAAGGCATGGGTCGGGGCGAAACCGCGCTCGAACAGGAGTCGCATCGGGTCACCCTCATACCCGAAGGCGGGCTGGAGCCCGACAAAGACCTTGCCGAAGTTCGCGCCCAGCACGAAGACACCGCGCCCGTCGGATTGATGACGGCCGGGGGCGGGGCCCCATTGTGCCTCGATCTCGGCGAGCCACGGCGTCTTCGCCACCATCGTATCGACCGGGACGTGGGCCGCTACGTTGGCGTCCTGCCCATACTGGCGGGCGGACCCCTCGAGCACGGCTTCGCGCAGATCTTCGACGGTCGGCGGCGGCGTCACGTCGTATCCCTGCGCGGCCATCGCGTGCAACGTATTGTGGAGTGAGCGGAAGACGTCGAGGTAGGCAGCGGTTCCGGCCGCGCCTGCGTTGGGCGGGAAGCCGAAGAGGACAATGCCGACCCGGCGCTCCGCGATCCGTGACCGGCGCAGCGCGGCGAGACGCGCGACACGGTCGCCAAGATGCGCGACGCGCTCATGGCAGGGCGCAAGCTCCTTGGACGTCGTGGGCCGGCAGGCCCGCGCGCAGCCGTCGCATCCGGCCTGGCTGTGGCGGCCGGCGAAGACCACCGGGTTGGTCGCCCCGTCCAGTTCGGGCAGGGCGACGAGCATCGTCGTTTCGACCGGGCCAAGCCCCTGATCTGACTTTGCCCACTCGCCCAGCGTCCGGAATTCCAGCGGATGCGCGGCAACGTAAGGCACGTCCAGCGTCTTGAGTAGCGCGACCGCGGAGTCGTTGTCGTTGTAGGCCGGTCCCCCGACAAGCGAGAAGCCCGTGAGAGAGAGGAGCGTATCGATCTGCGATCCGGTCGCATCAAGGAAGAACCCTTCGATCGCCGGGCGGGAATCGAGGCCCCCCGCGAAGGCGGGCAATACGCGCAAGCCACGCGCTTCCAGATCGCGGATGACGGCGTCGTAGTGCGCAGTGTCGCCGGAAAGCACATAGCTGCGCATCATCAGGATGCCCACGGTCCCGCCGGTCGCCGCGTGGCTCGGAAGGTCGGCGGGATCGGTCGTGATCCGCTCGGAAAGATCCGGATGGTAAAGCCCCGTTTCGGGATACTCGACCGGGGCCGGCGCCTTCGCGCCGCGCCACTCTTCATGGCGGCAGTAGCGCGAGATCAGATGGCGGATCATCGCCTCGATGTTTTCGTCGGAGGAACCCAGCCAGTATTGCATCACCAGGAACCAGGCACGCAAATCCTGCGCCTTGCCGGGTATGAGGCGAAGGATACGGGGCAGACGACGCAACATTCGCATCTTGCGCGCGCCACTGTCCGGTTTGCCGGCCCCGCCGCCACCCCGAAGCATCTTGAGGAGTTTCTTGGTCCCGCTTTCCGGGGCGGACATATCCAGCGTGCCCATGCGGGTGAGGCGCACGAGCTTGGCGTCGGCGATGATGCCGATCATTGCGTCGCAGTCATCGCGGCGGCGTTCGAGGTCGGGCAGGATCGCCTCGATGTGATCTTCGAGGAACAAGAGGCTGGTGACAACGATGTCGGCCTGCGCGATCGACGCACGGGCTTCGTCCAGCGCCGCGGGGTCTTCACCCCATTCGGCGGCGGCGTGAACAGTGATCTCGAGCCCCGGGAAATCGGCGGAGAGGCGCAGGGCGGCGCGGGCGCTGGGCCCGGCAGCGTGCTGGTCCAGCGTCAGGAGCGCGATGCGGTAGGCCGCAGGGGTATGGACATCATCGCGCATAATGGGCCTTTGCCTCGTAAAGCGTATCGACCTCGATACGGTGCAATCCCTGCGTGGCCGCGAAACTCTCGGTGTTGCGCCGCGCCTTGCCACGCACGAAGAAGGGCACCTTTTGCAATTCCCGCTCGGCGTCGGCGCACCAGATCGGGCCATCTGTGCCTGAGGTCTCTGCCTCGACGCGCGGCTCTGCGGGTGCTGCAGCTCCGTGGCCGCCGTGGTGGCTGGCCCCGGCGCCGTCGTTGAACTCGAAATCGTCGCGGAACATGTGAAGCAGGTGTTCTTCCAGACCCATGACCAGCGGATGCACCCAGGTGTCGAAGATCACGTTCGCGCCTTCGATCCCCATCTGGGGTGAGTAGCGGGCGGGAAAATCCTGAACATGGACCGGGGCCGAGATGACCGCGCAGGGAATGCCAAGGCGCTTGCCGATGTGGCGCTCCATCTGCGTGCCAAGGATCAGCTCGGGCGAAAGCTCTTCGATCTTCTCCTCGACCTCGAGATGGTCGTCCGAGATCAATGCCGGAACGCCGTAGTCCCTGGCCAACGCGCGGATCATCCGGGCTTGCTCACGGTTGTAGCAGCCCATCCCGACAACCTCGAAGCCCATCTCGTCTCGGGCGATGCGCGCAGCGGTGGCGACATGCGTGCCGTCGCCGAAAATGAAAACGCGTTTGCCGGTGAGATAAGTGGAATCGACGCTGGCCGAGTACCAGGGAAGGCGAAGCCGGCCCTCGTCGAGTTTCGGGGCAACGCCTGCCAGATCCGCGACCTCGCGGACGAAATCGCGGGTGGCGCCGACCCCGATGGGCACGACACGGGTGTAAGGCTGGCCGAGCTCGCGCTCCAACCAACGACAGGCGCTCTCACCGGTTTCAGGATACATCAGAACGTTGAAATGCGCAGCGCCGAGCCGCGCGACGTCCGCGGGCGACGCACCGTATGGGGCGACCACGTTCACGTCGATTCCAAGGTGCCCGAGGAGGGCGGTCACTTCAGCGATGTCGTCGCGGTGACGAAACCCGAGCGCTGTGGGGCCAATCAGGTTGGCGGTGACATTTTCGCTCCGTTCCATCGGCTTGGTAAGCGTACGTACGATCTGGAAGAACGTCTCGTCCGCGCCGAAGTTTTCGCGCCTCTGGTAGCTGGGCAGGTCCAGCGCGATGACGGGGATGGGCAGACCCATCGTCTCGGCCATCCCGCCCGGATCGTCCTGGATCAGTTCGGCGGTGCAAGAAGCTCCCACAATCATGGCCTGCGGCTGATACCGGTCATAGGCAGCTTGGCAGGCGGTCTTGAAAAGGTTGGCGGTGTCAGACCCCAGATCGCGGGCCTGAAACGTCGTGTAGGTCACGGGCGGGCGATGGTTGCGCCGCTCGATCATAGTGAACAGCAGGTCGGCATAGGTATCGCCCTGCGGCGCGTGAAGCACATAGTGCAGCCCGGTCATGGCGGTGGCCACGCGCAGCGCACCGACATGCGGCGGGCCTTCGTATGTCCAGACCGACAGCTTCATTCCGCCGCCTCCAGCCGGAGCAACTCTCGCCGCCGGAGCGGGCGGGAGAAGAGGCCGGCGAGGTCGCCTGCCTGTTCGTAGAAATGCACGGGGGAGAAGACGAGTTCGATGGCCCACTTCGTCGCGAACCCTTCCGCCTCCAGAGGATTGGCGAGGCCGAGGCCGCAGACCGTGAGGTCGGGACGCCCTGCCATGCACCGGTCGAGTTGCTTGTCCACGTCTTGCCCTTCGGCAAGGCGCGGGCCTTCGGGCAGAAGGTCGAGGTCCGGACCGACGAGGCCCTTGTGGATATAGGGTGCCCCCACCTCCAGCGCCGTCATGCCACATTCGCGGGTCAGGAACCGCGCCAGTGGGATTTCGAGCTGGCTGTCGGGGAAGAAGAAGACGGACTTGTCGCGCAGCGTTTCGGCGGCCTGCGCCACGGCGCGTCTGGCTCGGTCACGGGGCGCGTCGGTGACGGCATCGAAGAGTTGGGCTTCGACGCCGAATTCCTTTGAAACGGCTCGAAGCCACGCAGTGGTGCCCTCTTCGCCGAATGGGAAAGTCGCAGGAATGTGACGCGCCCCGCGCCTTTCCAGAGCGGCAGCGGTGCCGCCAAGGAAGGGCTGTGTCAGGGCGAAGACGGTGTTCGGGCCGACCGCGAGTGTGTCGTCACGGCGGCGGGCTGGCAGGACGCGCACGTTCTCGATGCCAAGGGCGTCCAGCAGGCCGAGCGCTTGATCCTCGACAACATCGGGCAGGGCGCCGACCACGATGAGCTGCCGTGCGTTGGTGTGGGGCAGAGCCTCGACCATCGCGGCAAGGCAGGCGTCCTCACCTTCCGTGAATGTCGTCTCGATGCCTGAACCTGAATAATTGAGCACGCGCACATGTGGCGCGTGTTTGGCCGACAGGCGTTGCGCGGCTTTGGACAGGTCGAGCTTGATCACCTCGGAAGGGCAGGAGCCAACGAGGAAAAGCTGGCGGATATCGGGGCGGCGCGAGAGGAGGCGTTCCACCTCGCGCTCCAGTTCAACCTGCGCATCGGCGAGACCGGCAAGGTCGGTCTCTTCCAGAATCGCGGTGCCGAATCGCGGTTCCGCGAAAATCATGACGCCGGCGGCGGATTGCAGAAGATGCGCGCAGGTGCGACTGCCGACCACAAGGAAGAACGCGTCCTGCATCTTGCGGTGGAGCCAGATGATTCCCGTGAGTCCGCAGAACACTTCGTGCTGCCCGCGCTCTTTTATGACCGGCGTATCGCGACATCCGAGGGTCGGTGGGGGCGGGTCCTGACGGGTCATGACAGAGCCTCGGCTTCCAGCCGCGCGAGGCGAAGCTTGCGCAGGAACTGCCCGGCGTTGATGGCGTATGTCGCATAGGCTGCCAGCGCGATCACCATGAGCCCGGTGGGCGAGACGGAGCCAGTGAACAGGGCGACGAGGTAGGCGGTGTGCAACGCGATGACAGCGAAGCTGAAGACGTCCTCCCAGAAGAAGGGCGGGGCAAAAAGATACTGACCAAAAACGACTTTCTCCCAGATCGCCCCGGTGACCATGATCAGGTAAAGAACCCCGGTCTTGACCACGATGGAGATCGTCGCAGCCTCGTATCCCGCGCCTGTTGCGAGGAATCGCAGAACGAGCGCAACCGACACCAGGAAGACAAGAAACTGGACCGGCGCGAGGATTCCCTGAACCAGGGTCCAGCCGCTCTCATCACGACGCAAACGCTGTTCCGCTGTGTACAGGGCGAGGCCGTTTCCAGGTAGTTTTGAGGGGTCAGACATGCGGTCCTCTCGATCCTGTCTACCCTCGGATGCTAGAAGCCGGGCCTCAAAAGTGTCAATCAAAATTTACACTTTGCGGGTATCGAAATTGTCAGACCAATTGGACAATTGCGAAGATCGCGACTCACCCCAAGGCCTGTTAGCAGTTTGACCTTTGAGTGACAGCGGTAACAATTGATCGGCGTTTTCCGGGGCTTGAGTGAAAAGTGCGCTGGCGATGTCAACCAAAATTGACACATAAGAAATTCCGGGTCAGACTGATCTAGCCGCCGGTCTGATGCATACCCACTGTAGCTCAGACAGCGTCCAGTGCGTCCGAGGGAGGGGCTCATGGATGATCATGGAAATCCGCGTCAGGGACAGAAGGGCGCCGTCAGTCAGCCGGCCATCCGACTTCTCGTTGAATCCGCGCTGAAGACAGTCAAATCGACCCGTCAGAACGGCGTGCCGCAAACAAGACGAGGTTGGGTGGAGTACATCGCCGCGTCGCTGGTTTCGGACTCCGAGACGAGTCATCACTCGGCTATCGCCGCGCTGATGTCCACGGGCACCAGCAGCGAAGAGATCTACGATTATTATGTGCCGGAAGCGGCGCGATACCTCGGTTCGCTCTGGGTCAAGGACGAGGCGAGCTTCGTCGACGTAACGATCGGTGCGGCGCGGCTTCAGGCGCTGTTCCGGGCACGAAAGCGCGAGACGGGTCAACGCCTCGACGGAACCATCCCGCTGGGCGAGAGCTTTCTGATGGTGACGCTCGACTTCGAAGATCACTCCCTCGGAGCCTTCGTCGCGGCGGACAAATTGCGCCAGCACGGTCTCTGGGTCCATATGGGTGTGGGCATGAACGCCGAAGAAGTCGGCGAACTTCTGTCACAGCGACACTTTTCCGCAGTTGGCTTTTCCGCGGCGACGTGGAACACGGTTGAAAAGATTACGGATGTTGTAGATTATCTCCGGACTAGGCTTGAACAAGTTCCGCCGATCGTTATCGGAGGGCGAGTTACGGAGACAGCAGACAAGGTAATCGAGCGCACGGGTGCCGATTTCGTGGCGCGCACGCCGCGTGAAGCTATCGAAAAATGCGGTCTTTCTACGATCGCTCCAGAACTGGACTTTCATAATCTAGGCTAAGTCCTACGTTCTAAGGTCCGTGACGAGGAACACTGAGTGACACGCCAAGGACCCTCTGCTGCACTGTTCTACGCAGGCAAGTTGCCTGAACCGGGCACAGTTGAAAGCGCCTTTGAACAAGCCGCCGATCTCGCGATTTCGGTGGATGGAGCCGGCGTGGTGACCGGCATCTCCGTCAGCGCGAACTGCCCGTCGCTTGGGTGTCTCGACCACTGGGTCGGCCGCGACATCGCGGGCTTTCTGACCGAAGAGAGCGAGTCCAAGTTAGCGTCCCGCCTCGCCGAGATGAGCGCTTCTCCCGAAAGCACGCCGCGTCCCATCGAATTGAATCATGTCGACAACGCGACCTGGGAGTTTCCGGTGCGCTACACGCTGCACCGCGTGCGCGCCAGCGATGAAATCCTTCTTCTGGGCCGCGACATGCAGCCGATTGCCGAGGTGCAGCAGCAACTCGTCAAAGAACAGCTCGCCCGTGAGCGCGACCAGCTCAGGATTCGTGCGGAGAATACCTTTTACCGGGTCGTGCTGGACGCGGCGGAAGCGCCGATTCTCATCCTCGAGCCGCAGAAGGGGCGCATCCGCGACCTGAACACGTCGGCCGCGCTCCTGTTGGGGTCAAAGGTCGACACGCTCGTCGGCACCTCTTTCGGGCAATTGTTCGAAGGCCGGCGAACCGCGAGCTTCATGGAGAGCCTTCAGTCGTCCGCGGATTCGGAGGAAGTCGAGGGAATCGACGCTGTCGCGCGCCGCAATGGCCGCGAGTTGATGATCTATCCTGAGAATTTCCGCGCGGCGGGCGATCATTTCATGCTCTGCCGTCTCGACCCTTTGGACGAGGAGTCGACGACCGGACCCGAACTCGCGCAATCCTTGGCGGCGCTTTTCGCTTCGGCGAGCGATGCCATCGTGCTCACCGACACCAAGGGGACGCTGCGCGACGCGAACGATGCCTTCCTGATACTGACGGACGCATCGCAAATCCGGGACGTGCGCGGCAAATCCTTCGGCGAGTTCCTCGTTCGCGGCGCCATCGACCTCAAGCTGATGCTCGAGTCGGCGGCCAAGGCCGGATCCATGCGGAATTATTCCGCACAGATCGCCAGCCTTACCGGCACGCGCGCCAGTGTGGAGATTTCGGTCGCGCGGCTCTCGCAACGCAGCGGCGACCTCGGCTTTGGCTTCATCGTCCGCGACGCTTCCCAGCGAGAGGCCTTCGAGCCCGATCTTGGCGGCACGCCCGTCAGCGAAGAGGCGATGAAGAACGTCATGGACCTCGTCGGCACGGCCTCTCTCAAGGAGCTGGTGTCCGCGACGTCGGACGTGGTGGAAAAGCTCTGCATCGAGACGGCAGTCCGGCTGACCGGCAACAACCGCGTCGCTGCGGCGGAGATGCTCGGCCTGTCGCGTCAGAGCCTTTACGTCAAACTGCGCAAACATGGCCTGCTGAACGGCTCGGACAGCGACGAATAGGCGTCGCTGCCGAATTCACTTTCCAGAATCGAAGTGTATGTTTAAGTTGACACTATGAGTGTCACGGAAAAATTACACACCGAGTTACATCCCGCTCAGACATGGCCGCAGCCGCGTGCGCTGCTGACCTTGATCAAGCCTATTACCTGGTTTCCGCCGATCTGGGCCTATCTCTGCGGTGTCGTCTCCTCCGGCGTGCCTGTCGGACAGGCGCCGGTCCTCGTCATCTTGGGTGTTATCCTTGCCGGTCCGGTGGTCTGCGGCATGAGCCAGGCCGCGAACGACTGGTGTGACCGGCATGTCGACGCGATCAATGAACCGCACCGCCCGATCCCGTCGGGGGCCGTTCCGGGCCGCTGGGGCCTCTGGGTCGCGCTGGCCATGACCGGCCTTGCGCTCGCGCTGGGTTGGCAACTCGGCCCTTGGGGCTTTGGTGCGACCGTCTTCGGCGTGATCGCCGCCTGGGCCTATTCGGCGGAACCCGTCCGGCTCAAACGCTCCGGCGTTTGGGGGCCTGGGCTCGTCGGTCTGTGCTATGAGGGCCTGCCTTGGTTTACGGGCGCCGCTGTCTTGTCAGCAGGCGCTCCGGCCTGGCCCGTCGTCATCCTTGCGCTGCTCTATGCACTCGGGGCGCACGGGATCATGACGCTCAACGATTTCAAGGCGTTGAAAGGTGACTTGCAGACCGGCGTGCGCTCGCTCCCGGTTGCGCTCGGGCCAGAGAAGGCCGCGCGGGTCGCCTGCATCGTCATGGCGGTGCCGCAGGTGCTGGTGGTTGCTCTGCTCGCTTACTGGGACCGTCCGTGGCACGCACTCGCCATCGCCGCGCTGCTCGGCGCACAAGGCTGGGCCATGCGCCGGCTGCTCACGGATCCGAAGGGCCGTGCGCCCTGGTACAACGCGACCGGCGTGATGTTCTACGTCAGTGGAATGATGATCGCGGCTTTCGCCCTACGCGGTATGGGAGGCTAGGATATGCAAGGCTGGGTGACGATCTTCAGACTGGGGCTTGTTCAGATGGCGCTGGGTGCCATCGTCGTCCTGACGACCTCCACCCTCAACCGGCTCATGGTGATCGAGATGGCGCTGCCTGCCGTCCTTCCGGGGCTTCTGGTGGCGCTGCATTACGGCATCCAGATCACGCGGCCCAACTGGGGCTTCCTGTCCGACGCGGGCGGGCGGCGCACGACCTGGATCATCGGGGGCATGGCGGCCCTGGCGCTGGGCGCTTTCGGTGCGGCCTTCGGGGTGGTGCTCTTCGAGACCTCGTTCGCAGCAGGGCTCGCCCTGTCTATCGCGAGCTACGCACTCATCGGTCTTGGCGTCGGGGCCTCTGGAACGTCGCTCCTCGCGCTTCTGGCTTCGGTCACGGAACCCCGTCTGCGCGCGGCCGCCGCCACGATCACATGGCTCATGATGATCGCCGGTATCGCCGTCACGGCCGGCACAGCCGGGGCATTCCTGGACCCTTACACCCACGCCCGCCTTCTTGAAGTGGTCGCCTGCGTAACCGGTGGTGCCGTTCTGCTTACGATCCTCGCGGTCTGGCGTGTCGAACGTCGGGCGCGGGTCGAGACGGAACCGCAGGAGAATGCCCGTTTCATCGATGGTCTGCGCGAGGTCTGGTCCGAACCGCGCGCGCGCAACTTCACGATTTTCGTATTCCTGTCCATGACGGCCTATTTCATGCAGGAGCTTATCCTCGAACCCTATGCCGGGCTCGTCTTCGGCTTCACGCCGGGCCAGTCGACCTCGCTCTCCGGAGCCCAGAACGGCGGCGTTTTCCTAGGTATGCTGACCGTTGGCGTCGCGGCCACCGGCTTCAAGCTCGGCAGTCTCCGGAGCTGGGTTATCGCAGGCTGCCTCGGCTCAGCTGGAACGCTCGCCGTGATCTCCGCTCTTGGTGGTTCCGCGTTCGCGCAGCTTTTTGTGCCGGCGGTCGTCCTTCTCGGGTTCTTCAACGGTATGTTCGCCGTCGCTGCAATCGCCTCGATGATGGCGCTGGCCGGTGAGGGAAGGGGCGGTCGCGTCGGTACCCGCATGGGTCTCTGGGGTGCCGCTCAAGCCCTCGCGGCCGGCTTCGGCGGCCTGATGGGCGCCGGTGCCGTGGACATCGCACGCACAATGATGTCGGACGCACCGGCCTTTGGCGCCGTGTTCCTTTTCGAAGCCACGCTTTTCGTCCTCACCGCGGTCATGGCGTTCCGCGTGATGGCGCCAAGGCCGATTGCCACCGCAACCCTCGTTCCGGGAGAATGACCATGTATGATGTCGCCGTTGTGGGAGGGGGGCCGGCAGGGGCCACCGCTGCCGAAGACCTCGCGCGGTCGGGCCTGACTGTCGCACTTCTGGACCGGGCCGGGCGGATCAAGCCCTGCGGTGGCGCGATCCCGCCGCGCCTGATCGCCGATTTTGACATTCCCGAACACTTGATCGTCGCCCGCATCCGCACGGCGCGAATGGTCTCGCCCACCGGGCGCAGGGTCGACATTCCCATCGACGACGGCTTCGTCGGCATGGTCGACCGCGAGGATTTCGACGAATTCCTGCGCGCCCGCGCCGTGGATGCCGGGGCTGACTTCTTCACCGGCACCTATGAGCGTATCATCCGCGATCCCGAACTGCGTGTCGAATACCGCGACAAGGACAGCGGGCGCACCAATTCCATCGCGGCGCGGCTGGTGATCGGCGCGGACGGAGCCCGCTCGCAGGTGGCGCGGCAGGAAGTGCCCGGTGGCGCGGAAATCCCCTACGTCATTGCTTATCACGAGATCATCGAAGCGCCCGCAACGGCGGGCGCCTATGCCGCGGACCGCTGCGACGTGGTTTACGACGGCCGCATTTCCCCCGATTTCTACGGCTGGGTCTTTCCGCATGGCGACAAGGCCAGTGTCGGCATGGGGTCGATGGTGCGCGGCTTCGACCTGAAGAAGGCGACCGCGGACCTTCGGGCCACGAGCGGCCTGTCCGCGTGCCGGACCATCCGCCGCGAAGGCGCGCCGATCCCGCTCAAGCCGCTGGATCGCTGGGACAACGGGCAAGACGTGGTGCTGGCCGGGGACGCCGCCGGTGTCGTCGCGCCGAGCTCGGGCGAGGGGATCTACTACGCCATGGTCGGGGGCCGCGTGGCAGCGACGGCGGCGGCCGCCTGCCTTTCGACAGGCCGGGTGCGCGACCTGACGCTTGCGCGGCGTCTATTCATGAAGGAACACAAGACGGTCTTTCGCGTGCTCGCTTCGATGCAGAACGCCTATTACCGGTCCGACGAACGCCGCGAGCGCTTCGTCTCACTGTGCCATGACGTTGATGTGCAGCGCCTGACGTTCGAGGCCTACATGAACAAGGAACTGGTCCGCGCGCGCCCGATGGCGCACATCAAGATCGGACTCAAGAACCTGGCTCACCTTACGCGTTTGGTGCCTGCGGCCTATTCCTGATCTGCCCTATCAGCCCCGCAGTCCCGCCGCGCAAAAGCGGATGAGATGATCGATCTGGTCCTCCTGTGCGGCGTCTTCGCCACTCAACACCCCGATTCGCTCGCGTGACGTGAGCAGCGCCAGCATGGCGGAGACGGAAAAAACGAAGCTCTCGGCAATCTGCGGCCGTGATGCACGCGGCAGCAGCGCGAGAAGCTCGGCGAAAAATACTTCGGCCGTCGGGTCGAAGAACTTAGCCGAAAGCGCCCGCCACCGGTCGTCTACCGAGACGAATGCAACCAACCGGGCATAGTGCCGCCATCCCCCGTCTTGGTCCGTCAATTCGAAGAAGGGCCGGATGAAGGCTGCCAGAACCGCCTCGAGTGTCATGGGGCCTTCCGCGCGCACCCGCTGAATGGCCGAGAGCCGTGCGCGAGAGAGGGTCTCGGCCCGCCGCGCGATGGTCTGGTGAAACAGGGCCTCCTTGCCCCCGCCGTGGTGGTGGATCGTGCCGACGGGCACGCCGGCCTCGGCCGCGATATCGCGAATCGTCGCACCTTCGAATCCGCGCAATGCAAAGACCGCCTCGGCAGCGTCGAGCACCCTCTCGCGGGTCGCCAGAGACCGCTTGGAGGGCGCTCTTTGTCGTTTGGATTCCTGTGGTTGGACCGCGGTCATAGTCCAAGCTTGTCTTATTTTGAACATTTGTTCAATCTAACAGGCAGAACGGGAGGACAATATGACAGAAGCGCGCGCGCGCCTCGCCCTGATCGGGGCCGGGCCGATGGGGCTGGCAACTGCAAAGCTGCTCGCCCAGCACGGGATCGATTTTCAGGGATTCGAGATCAACGACGGGGTCGGCGGCTTGTGGGACATCGATGGCCCCCGCTCGACCATGTATGAAACCGCGCACCTCATCTCGTCCAAGACGATGACCGAGTTCACCGATTTCCCGATGCGCGAGGAAGTCGCGGAATACCCGTCCCATCGCGAGATGAAGCGCTACTTTGATGAATTCGCGGACAAGTTCGACCTGAACCGCCATTTCCGGTTCGGGGCCGAGGTCCTTTCGTGCACACCGCTTGGCGGGTCGGGAGACGGCTGGCGGGTGACGTGGCGCGACGCGCACGGAGAGCATTCCGAAGAGTTCACGGGGCTTCTGATCGCGAACGGGACACTCTCGACCCCGAACATGCCCACGTTTGAAGGACAGTTCAGCGGAGAGATGATCCACTCCTCCGACTACCGCTACGCGACCCAGTTCGACGGCAAGCGTGTTCTGGTGATCGGCGCGGGCAATTCCGGCTGCGACATCGCGGTGGATGCGATCCACCACGGCGCGTCCTGCGACCTGTCGATGCGGCGCGGCTACTATTTCGTTCCCAAATACGTCTTCGGCAAACCCGCCGATACGCTGGGCGGCGCGATCAAGCTGCCTATGGCGCTCAAGCGGATTGTGGACGGGACGATCCTCAAATGGTTCGTCGGCAATCCTCAGAAATACGGGTTCCCGAAGCCCGACTACCGGCTGTACGAAAGCCATCCCATCGTCAATTCGCTGGTGCTTTACCACGCGGGCCACGGCGACCTGACGATCCGCCCCGACGTGGACAGGTTCGATGGCAGGCGCGTGCATTTCAAGGACGGCAGCCATGCGGACTACGACATGATCCTCGCGGCCACCGGCTACAAGCTGGACTACCCGTTTATCGACGATGCGCTGCTCAACTGGCAGGGCGACGCGCCGCATCTCTATCTCAACTGTATGCACCCGGAGCGCGACGACCTCTTCGTTCTCGGCATGGTCGAGGCCTCGGGGCTGGGCTGGCAGGGGCGGCATGAACAGGCCGAGATGGTCGTGCGCTACATCGAAGGGCTCAGGGCCGGGGCGCCCGAGGCGCAGGAACTGCAAAAAACCAAGGCCGAGGGCTTCACGCGGGCGACCGGGGGGATGGATTACATCGACCTGCCGCGCATGGCCTACTACGTCGATAAGGCGACATACCGAAGCGCCGTGACCCGTTGGATCGGCAAGCTGAAAGGGTCACGGGCATGATTGACGACGCGGTATTCAACTTTTCGGCAAGTTCACTCACGCTGCTGAACGGCATCCTCGCGGTGGTGATGTTTTCCATCGCCATCGACCTTACGCCCCGCGATTTCCGGGTCCTTGCGCGCGCGCCGAAACCCTTGGTGGTCGGGCTGGTGTCGCAATTCCTGGTGCTGCCTGCACTGACCTTTCTGCTTGTTCTGGCGGCCCAGCCGCAAGCCTCGGTCGCGCTCGGGCTTATCCTTGTCGCGGCGTGTCCGGGCGGCAATATCTCCAATTTCATCACGCACCGGGCGGGGGGCAATGCCGCGCTGTCCGTGTCCCTGACGGCCTTCGCGACGGTCGGGGCCATCATCCTTACCCCGCTCAACATCGCGTTCTGGGGGAGCCTGTACGGCCCCTCCGCCGAGATACTGCGCGCAACCGAAATCGACCCGGTGCGCATCGCGATCACGGTGGGGCTCATGCTGGTCCTGCCGCTCGTGCTGGGTGTCACGCTCAACACCAAGCGGCCCGAGATCACGCGCCGTTTGCGCAAGCCGCTGCAATGGCTGTCGATGGCGATCTTCGTGGCTTTCGTCGCGGTTGCGCTCGCGTCCAACTGGACGCAGTTCCTCGCTTACGCCGGCGGGATCATCGGCCTCGTCATTCTGCACAACGCGTTCGCGCTGGGCGGTGGGTTCGCCGCGGCCACGCTCGCCCGGCTTTCCCCGTTCGACCGCCGGTCGATCACCATCGAGACTGGCATCCAGAATTCGGGCCTCGGCCTCGTCCTGATCTTCGCCTTTTTCGGTGGACTCGGCGGCATGGCCGTGGTCGCGGCCTTCTGGGGCATCTGGCACGCGATCTCAGGCCTCGCACTGGCGAGCGTCCTGGGGCGGACCGAGGCTGCGCGATGAGCCGTATTCTCGTGACCGGCGGGGCAGGCATGGTCGGTCGCGCGCTGGCCGAGGCTTTGCCGCGCGACGACGTGGTCGCCACCGATCTCGCGCGCGGTGCCTTGCCGGAAGACGTGCGGTTTCGCCGTATGGATGTGACGGGTGCGGACCCCGATACCGTAATCGGCGAAGAGAGTCCCGACGTCGTCGTCCACCTTGCCTCCATCGTCACGCCGCCGCCGGGCATGACGCGCGCGCAGGCTTATGCGGTCGACGTGACCGGAACCCGCAACGTGCTGGAGGCCTGCATCCGGCACGGTGTACGGCGCCTTGTGGTGACGAGTTCCGGCGCAGCCTATGGCTACCACCCCGACAATCCCGTGCCGCTGACCGAGGACGCGCCGTGTCGTGGCAATCCCGAATTCGCCTATGCCGACCACAAGCGGCAGATGGAGGAGATTCTGGCGGAGGCCCGGGTGCGGCATCCTGCGCTTGAACAGGTCGTCCTGCGCGTCGGCACTGTGCTGGGCGCAGGGGTCGAGAACCAGATCACGGCGCTCTTTCACCGGCCCCGGCTGCTCGCGATCCGGGGGGCCGACAGCCCGTTCGTCTTCATCTGGACCCGTGACCTCGCCCGGATCGTGGAACAAGCCGCGACCGTCGGTCCGGCGGGTATCTATAACGTGGCAGGCGACGGCTGGCTGTCTGTTGAGGACCTGGCCGAAAAACTGGGCAAACCTGTCTTGCGGCTGCCAGCGTGGGTCCTCAAAACCGCGCTCGCGGTGGGCCATCCGCTGGGTCTGATCCAGTATGGACCGGAACAGGTGCGGTTCCTGCAATTTCGACCTGTGCTGGACAACGACCGGCTCAAGCGCGACTTCGGCTACACGCCTGAACTCACCTCGGCGGAGGTTTTTGATCTATGGCAGCGGGAGGCGGGACTGTGAAGACGGCAGTGATCTCGGGCGGAAATGGCGGGCTGGGCCGCGCGCTCGCAGACCGGCTGGAGGCCGGTGGCTGGCATTGTGTGTTGTTGGACATCGACATCACGGGACTGGAGGCCCGCGAAAGCCGCACACCGGTCCGTGTGGACCTGACCGATGCCGCCGCGCTGAACCGGGCGGCCGCGCAAGTCGTTGCGGACCGCCCAAGCATCGACATGGTGATCTACAACGCGGGCGTGTCCCAGATCGTGCCATTCGGCGAGGCGGATGGTGCGAGCCATCGGCGCGTATTCGACATCAACTATTTCGCGGCCGTCGACATGGCGCGGGCCTTTCTCCAGCCGATCCGCGAGAGCGGCGGCACGCACCTCGCCATCACCTCGGTCGCCGGGTTTGCGCCGCTTCATCACCGCACGGCTTATGCCGCCTCCAAGCACGCGATGCAGGGATTCTTTGCTTCGCTGCGTTCAGAGGAGGCTCCGTTCGGTGTGCGCTGCCTGATCGCGGCACCGAGTTTCGTGGCGACGAATATCGGACGGGCCGAGCGCCGCGACGACGGAATCCTGCGCCCGGGTGCCGCTGAGGACGGGATCGACTACATGCAGCCCGACGCCGCCGCCGACATCATCCTGCGCGGTGTCGCGAAGGGGCGGGCGTTCATCCCGGTCGGGCGGGTGGCCACGCTGGCGTCGCTGTTGATGCGCCTGTCTCCCTGTCTCTATGAGCGCCAGATGCGCCGCCGCATCCGCGCTGAGACGACCGGCTCCTGAAACGGACAACATCGCGACCGGCGCCTTGCCTGGCAGTAAAATGATAGACGTATTGCAAAAATGATTTGACCCGTGGTCCCCGCGTCGCCAATGTGCCCGCGGAGGAGCCGAATGGACGGAAAGCTGCCCACACTGACGGACGTCGCGCGCCGCGCCGGTGTCAGCTATGCTACTGCGGATCGCGTGGTGAACGGTCGGGGCCGGGTGGCCGAGAAATCCTCGCGCCGGGTTCTCGAAGCAATCGAGGCGTTGGGGTATGTGCGGAACGTCGCAGCGGCGAACCTTGCCCAACAAAGGATCTACCGCTTCGCCGTCATCCTGCCCGACGGTCAGAACGCGTTTTTCGCACGGATGCGTGCGATTCTGGCCGAGACACGCGACCGCCTTTTGCCAGAACGGTTCGATCTGCGTGTCGACACGGTCCCTGCCTTCGATTCCGCGACGCTGGCGTCCCACCTGGACGGTCTGGCCGACGCGGACATCGACGGTGTGGCTGTCGTCGGGACCGAGGGGCCGGAGGTCGCAGCGGCGGCGGAGCGACTCGCCGGGGCAGGGGTCCATCTGCTGACGCTGGTCTCCGATATGACGGCGGCGGACCGCGCAGCTTATGTGGGGATCGACAACGTTGTTGCCGGGCGCACGGCCGGGCGGATGATCCTCATGGCCCATGCCGGTCGTCCCGGGCGGGTGTTGCCGGTCCTTGGCGCACTTTCGGCCCGCGACCACGCCGACCGGCTTTCGGGCCTGCGCGCGGTGCTGGCCGACGGCCCGCAGCTCTCGCTGGCCCCCGAGATCGAGGGGCGCGACAGCTCCGAGATCGTCGAGCGCAAGATGCGCGACGCGCTCACGGCTGATCCAACCATCACCGCAATCTACAACGCGGGCGCCGGAAATGCGGGCCTCGTGCGCGCATTGGCCGCTCGTCCCGCTGACCGGCCGCGTCCTTTCGTCGTGCTGCATGAACTCGTCGCCCATACGCGCGCAGCGCTTGAAACCGGGCAGATCGACATGGTGCTCGACCAACGTCCGGAGGAGGCGGTGCGCCGCGTGGTCGCCACCCTTCGTGCCCTCGCGGACCGTCGCCCGGCCGAAAAGCTGGAGCCGATCCTCCCCACCATTTTCGTCAAGGATAACCTGCCACCCCAGCCGGGGCCGGCCGATACAGGAGACTGACCCACATGAGCTTTTTCAACGGACAGAGCCCGCTTGCCTACGACCCCGAGGCCCAAGGCCTCGCCTTTCGCCATTATGACCCGGAAGAGGTCGTCATGGGCAAACGCATGGAAGACCACCTGCGTTTCGCGGTCGCCTACTGGCACAGCTTCGCGTGGGAGGGGGGCGATCCCTTCGGCGGGCGCACCTTCGACCGGCCCTGGTTCGATGGCGGGATGGAGGCCGCCCGGATGAAAGCCGATGCTGCCTTCGAAATGTTCGAGATTCTGGGCGTTCCGTTTTTCTGCTGGCACGACGCCGACATCCGGCCCGAAGGCGACACCTTCGCCGAGAGCAAGGCCAACTTCGACGCGATCATCGACCTGTTCGAAGAGAAGATGGAGGCGTCCAAGGTCCGACTCCTCTGGGGCACGGCCAACATGTTCTCGAGCCGCCGCTTCATGTCCGGCGCGGCGACCAACCCGGACCCGGACGTGTTCGCGTGGTCGGCGGCGACCGTGAAGACATGCCTCGACGCGACCCACCGGCTGGGTGGTCAGAACTATGTCCTCTGGGGCGGGCGCGAAGGCTATGAGACGCTGCTCAACACCGACATGGGCGCAGAACTGGAGCATATGGGCCGCTTCCTGTCGATGGTCGTGGACTACAAGCACAAGATCGGATTCGAGGGGACGATCCTCATCGAGCCGAAACCGCAGGAGCCGACCAAGCACCAGTACGATTACGACGTCGCTACGGTCTATGGCTTCCTTCAGCGTTTCGGGCTGGAGAACGAGGTGAAGGTGAATATCGAGCAGGGCCACGCGATCCTTGCTGGCCATAGCTTTGAGCATGAACTGGCTCTGGCGCGGGAGCTTGGTGTTCTGGGGTCCATCGACATGAACCGTAACGACTATCAGTCCGGCTGGGACACTGACCAGTTCCCCAACAATGTCCCGGAGGTCGCGCTGGCCTATTACGAGATCCTGAAGGCGGGCGGGTTCGCCACCGGCGGCACCAACTTCGACGCGAAGCTGCGGCGCCAGTCGCTCGACCCCGAGGACCTGATCGCCGCCCATGCCGGCGCGATGGATGTCTGTGCGCGCGGGCTTAAAGCGGCGGCAAGGATGATTGAGGATGGGGCGCTCGAAGAGGCGCGCAAGGCCCGTTATGCTGGCTGGGAGACACCCGAGGCGAAAGCCATGCTCACCTCCGATCTCGACACGATCGCCGAGCGCGTGCTCGCTGAGGGGATCGACCCGCAGCCCCGCTCCGGTCGGCAGGAAATCCTTGAGAACATCGTGAACCGCTACGTTTGACCGAACGGGCGATGCCCTGTGGCCTCCGCCGCAGGGCTCGTCCATGATGGGCGCGAGACGTGAAGACGGAGAGCGCCATGCGGATCGACCTCAACGCCGACCTTGGCGAAAGTTACGGCCCCTGGGTGATGGGGCAGGACGCCGATATGTTCCGGTTGGTGACGAGCGCCAACGTCGCCTGTGGAGGGCACGCGGGCGACCCTGACGTGATGTTCGACACCCTGCGCGCCGCCGCCGAACACGGCGTGAGCATCGGCGCGCATCCGGGCTATCCCGACCGCGAAGGCTTCGGGCGACGCGTGATTCCCATGTCGGCGGACGCCATCACGCGAATGGTCGCCGCCCAGATCGGAAGCCTCATGGGCGTCGCCGCTCTGGCGGGGGCCGACGTGGGCTATGTCAAGCCGCACGGGGCTTTGTCGAACCTCTCCTGTGAGGAGCCCGAAATCGCCGCCGCCGTGGTGCGCGCGATCAAGGGAATGGAAGCTGACCTCGGGGTTCTGGCGATTTCCGGTACCGCCCTGGAGGATGCCGCGCGGGAGGCCGGGCTCGAGGTCTTCAGCGAGGTTTTCGCGGACCGCGCCTACCGCGCCGATGGTCGCCTCGTGCCCCGATCGGAAGAGGGCGCGGTGATCCACGACGCGCGGGAGGCGACCCGGCGCCTTGTCGACTTCCTCAAGACCGGCAAGATGCCGGTGAAGGACGGGGGAGATATCTCGCTGAACGTCGATTCCATCTGCGTCCATGGCGACAACCCTTCGGCGGTGGAAACCGCGCGCACGATCCGCGCAGCGCTTGCGACGGAAGGCTTCACCATCGCTCCCTTCATCGCGCGGGATCAGCAATCGTGAGCGACTGGCCCCGGTTCCGCGCCGTGGCCGATCACGGGCTGCTCGTGAGTTTCGGCGACGAAATCTCGGATACGGTCAGCGCGCAGGTCTTCGCGCTCGACCGCGTTCTGCGAGAAACGCCGCCCGAGGGGATGACCGAGTGCATCCCGGCGATGGTCAACCTGCTCATCGACTTCGACCCGGAAGTGACGGACCACGCGGGCGTGCAGCAGGAGGTCGAAGGACGCCTTGGGCACATCGAGGACGCCCCGGTTGCCGGACAGGACCGGGTCGTTGAGGTCTGCTATGACGCTGACTTCGCCTCCGACCTCGCACGGGTTGCCGAGGCCACCGGACTGACGCCGGACCAGGTCATCGAGGCTCATCTCGCGGGTGACTACCGCGTCAGGATGTACGGCTTCGCGCCCGGCTATGCCTATATGTCGGGGGTGCCCGAGGCGATCCGGGTGCCACGCAAATCCGCAGCCGTGCGCGACGTGCCTGCCGGGAGCGTTATCATTGCGGGCGGCCAATGCCTCGTCACGACACTGACCATGCCGACGGGCTGGTCGGTGATCGGACGCTCGCCCACGCGCATCCTGACCGACGACACCGACCACCCCTTTCTCTTCGACGTGGGCGACAGGGTCCGGTTCGAGCGTGTGGAGCGTAGGGCGCTGAACGGACGGACCGATGGCTGAAGCGCGGCTCAGGGTCGAGGCGGCCGGACCTCATGTGAGCCTCCAGGACGCGGGACGGTTCGGCTGGATGCGCTATGGCGTGCCTGCCTCCGGCCCGATGGACCGTTTCGCACATGCCGCCGCGAACCTTGCGCTCGGCCAGCCTTCTGGCGCGACGGCGATCGAGGTGTCGATGGGCGGTCTCTCCCTGTCCTGTCGTGAGGGCGCGGTAAGTATCGCGGTCTGCGGCGGCGGTTTCACACTCGACCACGACGGTACGCGGCGCGACGGATGGGCGGTCCTGCGGCTGGAGCCCGGACAAACCCTCGCCATCCGCGCGGGAACCTGGGGGAGCTGGTGCTATGTTGCCGTGGCGGGCGATTTGGTCTGCGAGCGCTGGCTCGGACGGGCCGCGACCCATGCGGTGTCGGGCTTCGGTGGGGGCAGGCTCGTGGCAGGGCAGGACGTGATCGTGCGGGACGCGTGGGTTACGCAAGACCGCGAGGGCGCCATCCCCGCGCCGGGTCCGCCCACCGCCCCCCTGCGCCTTTCGGCGGTCGCCGGCCCGCAGGAAGCCCTTTTCGCGCCCGGCGCGCTCGACCGGCTGACCGGCGAGACGTTCCGCGTGACCTCCGCCTTCGACCGGATGGGCGTGCGGCTCGACGGCCCCGAGCTGCCCTTGCGCGATGCGCTGTCGATCCCGTCGGAGCCGCTCCTGCGCGGGGCCGTGCAGGTCGCGGGCGACGGGGTGGCGAGCGTGTTGCTCGCGGACCATCAGACCACCGGCGGTTATCCCAAGATCGCCACTCTATTGTCGACCGAGACGGACCGTCTGGCGCAGGCCCGTCCCGGTGACACGCTGCGCATTGCACTGGTCGATCCGGAGAAAGCCGTCGCACTGGCGCGCGTGGCACTGGCGGAGCGTCGGAGGTCGCTTGACGAGATCGGCAAACCGCGCGGCTCGCTCGCGCAACGGCTCGTGGAAACGAACCTCATCAGCGGCGTAACGGATGGGCGGGAGGCGGCGCCGGAGGGATAGCGCAGAACCATGCATTATACGATCTCTACGTTATTGGCACTTTTTGTGGCTCTGATAGGCTTGCGAGTTATACTTTCCCGACATTTTCCAGAGATGCGCTCCAATTCCCCTGACGGCAGGACAATCGAACGACACGCCCCTGTAATCCGCCTCTCGCTTCATGTATTTCTGGCGACGTCGCAGGGCGCGGCGAAAAGGGACTGACGCATGAAGATCGAGAACCGCACTTTCGACGAATTGAAGCCGGGAGACACGGAAACCCTGCGCAGGCTCTGCACGCAGGATGATTTGCTCGTGTTCGCCAATGTCTCGGGCAACCACAACCCGATGCACATCTTCGACGCGGACGGGGATGGCGACGGGGTGAACGAAGCGGTCGCACCAGGGCTGTTCGTCGGGTCTCTCGTTACGGCGATCCTGGGAAACATCCTGCCCGGTGCGGGGACGCTTTACCGTGCGCAGAGCTTCACCTTTCACAACCGCGCCCACGCGGGCGACGAACTCGAAAGCCGTGTGACCGTAACCGGCAAGAACGACCGGGACTACACCGTGACGCTTGCGACCGAGGTGCGGCGGGTGTCGGACGATGCGCTGATCCTGTCTGGCGTGGCCGAAGTGGAAGCGCCACGACGCAAACTCAGCTATTCGAGCCATGACCTCCCGGGCCTGATCGTGCAGCGGCACCGTCATTTCGAAAAGCTCCTGAAACAGGCCGAGCCGCTGCCCGCACTGGTGACGGCGGTCGTCTGCCCGGAAGAGGAAAACTCGCTCGGTGGCGCTCTCAAGGCGCGCGAGCACACGCTGATCGAGCCGATCCTCGTGGGCGACCCGCAGAAGATCGCGGCCGCTGCCGCTGCGATTGGCGCGGACCTGACAGGTATCGAGATCGTGCCGGAATCCAACCACGACGCGGCGGCGGCGCGGGCCGTGATGCTGGTGCATGAGGGGCGGGCCGAGGCCGTGATGAAAGGCCATCTGCATACCGACCAACTTCTGCGCGCCGCGGTGGACCGGACCCACGGGCTTCGCACGGGGCGACGATTCACCCATGTCTTCGTGATGGACGTGCCGGGGATCGCGCATCCGATCCTCGTGACCGATGCGGCCATCAACATCGCGCCGGATCTCAGGACCAAGATGGACATCGTGCAGAACGCCATCGACCTCGCGATCTCCATCGGGATTACCGAGCCGAAGGTGGGCGTCCTCTCGGCGGTCGAGACCGTGAACCCCGATATCGCGTCATCGGTCGATGCCGCGCTTCTTTCCAAAATGGCCGAACGCGGCCAGATCACCGGCGGTCTGGTGGAAGGGCCGCTCGCGATGGACAATGCCGTGGACCTTGCTGCCGCCCGAACCAAGGGTATCACCTCGCCGGTCGCGGGGCGGGCCGAGGTGCTGGTCGTGCCGGACATCGACGCCGGAAACATGCTTGCCAAGCAACTGAGCTACATCAGCCATGCCGAAGCGGCCGGGCTGGTCATCGGGGCGCGGGTGCCGATCATCCTGAATTCCCGCGCTGATGACGAAATGGCGCGTCTTGCGTCCTGCGCCGTCGCCGCGCTCCATCATGCGCGGGTGACGGGGGCGACGTGATGGCCCATCTTCTGGTCCTGAACGCCGGGTCGTCCTCGCTCAAATTCGGGCTGTATGACCAAGGGGCCGAGCCGGAGATGCTGTGCCGAGGGCTTGTCGACCGGATTGGTGGCGCCGCCACAGTGACCCTGCGCGCGCCGGAAGGCGAACGGCTGACCACCCGCGAGCTTTCGCCGGAGCGCGCGGTCGATCACGCCGGAGCGCTCGCCGACGTGCTCGAGACCATCGGTGAGCGATTTCCCGATGCTCGTATCAGTGCCGTCGGGCACCGGGTGGTGCATGGCGGTATGGATTACGCGGAACCCGTCGTGCTCACCTCCGAAATCCTTGCTGATCTGGAGGGGTTCATTCCGTTTGCGCCGCTTCACCAGCCCCACAACCTCGCCGGGATTCGCGCAGCGCTTGAGGCCTTTCCGCAGGCGGTGCAGGTCGCCTGTTTCGACACGGCGTTCCACCGGGGCCACCCGTTCGTGAACGACACCTTCGCCCTGCCGCGCCGGTATTACGAGTCCGGTGTGCGCCGCTACGGGTTTCACGGGCTCAGCTACGACTACGTCTCCGGGGCCCTGCGTGAGCGTGCGCCTGATGACCACGCGGGTCGTGTCGTCATCGCGCACCTGGGCAACGGGGCATCGATGTGCGGGCTTCACGGCGGAAAATCGGTCGCCTCCTCGATGGGGTTCTCGGCCCTTGACGGTCTGCCGATGGGCACGCGGTCGGGCCAGCTTGACCCCGGAGTGGTCCTCCACCTGATGACGGCCGAGGGGATGGACGCTGATGCCATCGAGCGCTTGCTCTACAAGGAATCCGGCCTGCTCGGCATGTCCGGCGAAAGCCATGACATGCGCACGCTTCTGGCCTCGGACAATCCGCACGCGGCCGAGGCGATCGACTATTTCTGTTTCCGTATCCGGCGCGAACTCGGCGGGCTGGCCGCTGCATTGAAGGGGCTCGACGCTCTCGTCTTCACCGGTGGCATCGGCGAGAACGCGGGCGCGATCCGCGCGTCCGTCTGCGCCGACCTTGGCTGGCTCGGGATCGCGCTCGACCCGGAGCGTAACGCGGACAACGCGCCAGTCATCAGCCGCGACGGTGCGCCGGTCACGGTCCATGTGATCCCGACCAACGAGGAACGGGTTATTGCGCGGGCTGCTGCGGCACTGGCCGGCGGGTGAGCACATGTCCCTGACGCCGGGAAAGTGATTGGCACGGGCTTGGCCTGCGGATGATCTGCCTTAATATGGTCGGCATAGTGATGATTCACTTTTTCAGTGAATTGGGGAGGTCGAGCACCGAAGGCCCGCATTGTTGGTCACGCCTTTTGGCCTGACCCGCCGGACCGTGATGCTCTTCCGCTTCGGGACCGGGATTTGAGAGGCAATTGGAATTGACCATAATGGGACGAATGGCCGGCGCGGGGCGGGGCTTCGCGGCGGCAGGTATGATCGCGGTACTTACTCAGGCCGCGTTGGCCGATGGGATGACCGGCGCGGATGCGGATACGCTCGCCACACAATGGGAAACATACAACCAGTCGTCGGTAGCGTCCGTGGTGGCATTTTCACCTATGCGTCAGACGCAGGAAGCACCGATGGCCGACGGGGGCACGCTTCGGCTGACATCCCTCCATCCAGACGCGAACCGCTGGTACCTGCTCGAGATTGCTCCGGCGGAGGGCCGTGCGCAGACCTTTCATTTCGAGAACGCGGATGCGCAGGCCTGGACCCTGTCGCTTGGCACGGGGGGGACACCCGGCCTCGTGATTTCCGGCAACGGCGGGGAAGAGACCTGCACGCCCTGGGCCGGAGAGACCTCCGAGCTCGCGACGGCGGCGGCGAGCGGGCTTCCTTATGCGCCGGTCTGCGCCGGCAAGATCTACTTGCGTAACCGGGTCGCCGGAAGCCGCACCAACCGTGAGGCCGTGTCGGATTTCCTGCGCAAGAACGTGGTCTTCGGCGACAAGCTTGTGAACCTCATCAAGGGCGCTTTTTTCGAGGATGCCTTCCTTGAAGATGCGGAAGCCGTGGACGGTGGCGATGCGGGTGACGCGGTGGCTGCGCTGGGCACCGCCCGGCTCGACCGCCAGCCGGTCATGCGGCCGAACATGTCGATCGAAGTCACCGGCGCGGAAGGCGGCATGGAGGCCGGGGCCTGGTATGCCGTCGACGGGGCCGAGGGGGTCTTCGCCTCGGTCATGAAACCGGGCTATGTCGCGGCGGACATTCTGAAGGAGCGCAATGGGGCCAACTGGCTCGATGGTGTCGAGCAGAATGCCGATGTCTATCTCGTGGCCTTCGACCTCGCCCAATTCGAATTGGGATATGAACTCGGCACGGATCATCCGGGCGTCGGCTGGTCGTCCCGGCCTTCGCGGTCGGGGAGCGACTGGCAACTGCCGGGGCCTGACGGGTTCAACCGGGCCGATCCGCTGGTGCGCAACGGGATGCTTTCGCCATCGCTGACGGGCCGCGCGGTCGCGGCCTTCGCAGGCGGCTTCAAACGCGATCACGGCGCTTACCGGTTCTCGGACTATGCGACATTCAACAAGGGCCATCATTACGGGTTCATCTCCAACGGCGTCACCTTTTCGCGCCTCGTGCCGAACCTTGCGACGCTTTACGTCACGGTGGATGGCGAGATCGGTATGAAAACCTGGACTGACGCGGACAATGCCCGCGTGCCGGACCTGATGTATGCCCGCCAGAACGGGGTCGCGGTCGTCACCCGCGACGCGGAAACGGGCGCGAGCGTGCCGGGCGACCGGGTGTCGAGCTGGGGCGGCGGCAACTGGTCCGGTTCTGCGGATGCGCAACTTCGTACGCTGCGCTCGGGCGCCTGCCTCAAGGAGGCGGGCGGTCGACAGTTCCTGCTCTACGCCTATTTCTCGTCGGTGACCCCCTCGGCCATGGCGCGGGTGTTTCAGGCCTATGAATGCGACTACGCGATGTTGCTGGACATGAACTCGCCTGAGCTGACCTACATGGCGGTCTATCGGCAGAATTCGAATGGTGACGGGCTCGAGCCGATGCACCTCAACCGGTACATGGCCGAAAGCGACCCGTGGGTGAACGACGGGCGTATCCCGCGTTTCGTGGGCTTCGCGGACAACCGGGACTTTTTCTACCTGCTCAGAAAGGAATAGGGCGATGCGGAAAGCGATTGCGGCAATCGGGGTCTGTCTTGCGGTTTTGGCGGGTGGTCCCGCGGCATCCGCGACGCTGGCCGAGAACAACGAGGCCATGTTCCGGTTGATGCAGGAAAAGCGCGGTGTCACGGCCGCGCAGATCTCCCGGATCCGCCAGATCTTCAACGCCTCCGGCATGGCGGGGCAGGGGAATCCGGCCGTCACCCGTCATCCGATGACCCCGGCGCAGGCCGCGGCCAAGGTGCCGGGCGATCCCTATCAGTATTACCGCAATGCGCAGTTCGAGCGGATCTGCGGGCGCAAATACATGGCGCCGCTGTACGATCCCGCGACAGAGCGGCCGCAAGACGCGACCGTCTGCATCGACATGTTCGAATATCCCAACGTCCCCATGGCCTATCCGGTTACATGGATTTCGGCGCGTGAAGCCGCGCTGACCTGCGCGGCGGAAGGCAAGCGGATTGGAGACGCGCATGAGTGGGAAGGCGCGGCGGCCGGGGCGTTGCTCGCGCCCGACTACCGGTTCGATCTGGGCTCTCACGGCGCGATGCGGTCGTGGCACAATGCGAAGTGGGGGCAGTCGAAGTCATGGACATATGGGCCGCAGTGGCGGCGCGGGATTTGCGCGCAGAACAGTTCGAAGAGTCCCGGGTGCAACGGCGGTAGCTGGTCGGGTTGTGGCACCAACACCTATCCGGTGGGAAGCTTTCCGAACTGCCGCTCGGGGCTGGGTGTCTATGACCTCGAAGGGAATGCGGCAGAACACATGAACCTGCCTCTGGCGCCCGGTCAGATGGCCAGCCGAGGCTCCACCACGCTGGGCGTGACCGAGATGAAGGGGAGCTGGTTCATCTGGGACAAGATCCGTGCACATGAAGAATGGGCACGCTGGCGTGCGCCGTTCTGGCATGGCACCCGCGTCCTCTCGACCGGATCGCACCGCAATTACCACCTCGGGTTTCGCTGCTTCCGCGACGTGAAGTAACGCGCACTGCCAAAAGGTGCGGCTGCGCCGCGCAAGTCAAGCTTGCCGGCGCCCTGACGCCGGCAAGCGGACTGGCACCCGGCCGATAACAGCGGCGCAAGGTGCTCCCCTCTGGGGTTTTGGGCACAGGGCTTTTCGGTTGGTGTGTTACGGCCGGAACGAGAAAGGCCGCGCTGGGAGCGCGGCCTTTTGTCTTTGCGCGTGACAAGAGATCAGCGCGAGGCGATCCGGATCACCGGGCCCGGCAGCGGCCCATCGCTGTTGAGCAGGTAGGCGTAGCGGTTCGACGCCAGAAGCTCATCAAGATCCACGGCGCGCCCGTTGAGGTAGGCCGTGCGGCTCACCAGGCGAATGCCGTGGCTGTAGTCCGCATAGCTTGCACCATGCACTGTCGAGACCGGCTGGATTGGGTTGCCCTGCGAGCGGTGCCAGCCATAAATCGCGACGCGACCGGGGTTGGAGGCCATACGGCTCGCGATCACCACGTCCTTCTTGTGGCCGGAGATGAGCCCGGCGCGTCCCTTGCGCTGACCTTCGATGGTCGCGTTGTGGCGCAGGAAATAGTTGGTCGAAGACATCTGGGGACCGGCCTGCATGGGCGCGGGGCTGAGCTTGACCCGCGCCTGGGCGTAGATCGCATCGACCATGCGCGAGGTCGGAAGCGTCATGCCGAAGCGCTTTGCGATGGTCGCGGCCGCCGGCAGGCCCAGCGGGACCCGCACGAAATCGCTGTCGGAGCCAAGGGCGAGGTAGTCCGGCGTGACGCAGATCACGATCTCCGTCGAAGCGCCGCGTGCATCGCGTCCACGGAAGACCACCGGTTGCAGTTCCTTGAGGAAGCCGGGCATGTTGCCGCGCGCCAACTCATTGATGATGGCATTGTCGCGGTTTCCGCCGCTCCCGTTCCCGACGGCAGCAAGGAAGGCCGAGCCGGTCGGCGCGCCAGCACGGCGATTGGGCATGTTGCGCGCGTGGTTGCGGCCGCAGCCGTTGCCCGAGACACGGGGTGCAGCCGCGCGCGTGTCGGTGTCGGCCTGTGCAGCAGCCTCGACCACTGTGTCGCGCGACGGGGCGGTCGGCGCGAGCGCCGACATACGCAGCGTCCGGGGCAGAGCGCGCGGACGTGGCGACGTCAGCACGGCCAGTTCGGTCGCGTTGTTCATGGACGAGGTGGTGATCGTGCCATCCGTCTCCGCTTCGGCGAGGTCGGACGGAGCTTCCGCCTCGACGCTGGGGCGCCAGATCGGTCGCGGCGATTCCGCAATGGCACGCTCTGTGTCCGGTTGGCCCGTGGCAGGGTCGGCCCCGGGCGCTTCGTCGGCGCCGCTGGCCTGATCGATGGTCGACGTGGCCGGGGCCTGGCTCTCGCTGTCGGCCGTTTCGGCACGTTGTCCTGCTGCCAGCGAAGCCGCGGCACGGGTTTCAGCGTCGGTCTCGCTCAACCGGGCCATTGCTTGCGGCGAGGTCGTGTCGCCTTCCTCCACCGCCGGCAGGGGGGCGGGTTCGGTCACGGGACCCGGCATCGCGGCAAGCTCCACCTCCGGCGTCGCGGGCGCAATGCCCTCGTCGAGGCGCAGCCCGCTCAACACTTTGTCGGTCTGGGCAGCAAGGTCGAGGTCAGGCGCAGCGGCGCGCGTCTCTTCTCCCGGTGTCTCGGTCATGACGAAGGCCGTGACATAAGAGGGATAGAGGGTGTGCGCAGCAAACAGGCTACCCCAGGCGGAGACGACCAGGCCAGCCAGCACGCCAACGACCGCAAGGGCGATTGTGGGCGTCGGGCGCAAGCGTACAGGCGCGGTGTCTTTAACATCGTGTTTCAGTCGGATCATGGTCCGCGCTCGTATCGCCCCAAAGTTAAGATGACAATAAACGGACGACGCCGTGTGGGCGAGGTTTTTGGCCCATTGGCGAAAACCCGCCGCGAATCCGCTCACACCCGGCGGGAAACAGGTGCGAACCGCGACTGGCTGTCGCAGTTCAGGCCGGTTTTCGCCGGTCTCGCTGCGATCAGGCGATCAGCGCGACCACGAAAAGCGCGGCCATCGCCAGCCCGACGATTCGCGACATCCGGTCCGTCAGCGCGAAAACCACCGGGTCTTCGTTCACCAAACCGCGGTGTGCGAGCAACACGATCCGGCTGACCCAGAACAACAGGATCAACCCGATCCCCCAGAGTGCCATCGGCTCGGCATATTGGGCGCGCACCTCGGGCGTATCGAGATAGAGTGCAAGGACCAGCACCGCGATGAAACCCGACGTCGTCGCAATCATTGCGATGATCGGACGATCCTCGACGGTGTAGGCGCGCCCGGCGGCGCCCTTCGGGCCGGACTTCGCATCCAGCTCGACGAGTTCGGCGAGGCGCTTGACGGCGGCGAGCGACAGGAACAGGAAGATAGAGAAGGACAGTAGCCAGACCGACGGGTTGATCCCGGTCGCCGCAGCACCGGCCACGATGCGCATGGTATAGAGCATCGCCAGCACGACGATATCCAGTGCCAGCATCCCTTTGAGCCGCATCGAATAGGCCGTCGTCAGGACAAAGTATCCGGCGAGCACGAACACCAGCGGTGGGTTGGTCGAAAACGCCACCGCGAATCCCGCGATGAGGAGCGCCGCGAAGACCGGCGCGCCGTAGCGCAGGGGCAGGCGGCCGGACGCGAAGGGCCGGTCGCGCTTGGTCCGGTGACGCCGGTCCGCGTCCAGATCGGCCAGATCGTTGAGCACATAGACGGCCGAGGCGGTCAGGCCGAACGCGATAAAGGCGAGAAAGGCGTTGATCAGCGGCTCGTATCCGAACGCATGGGCCGCGACGAGGGGCAGGAATACGAGGACGTTCTTGACCCATTGATGCGGGCGCAGCTGGCGCACAAGTTCGCCGACGACCGGTCCCCGTGTCGGCGTGATCCCTTCGGCTTTCGGCGTTCTCCCGGGCACGACGCGCGAAACGACGGAAAGATGCTCGGCGACCGCTGCGGCCATCCGGGGGCGCCCGCTGTCAGCCAGAACGACTTCGCGCCCGGCCTCCTGCGCGGCGATGCACGCGGTCAGGGTCGCGGGATCATAGGGGAGCCGCCGGGCGTCCGGCAGAGGGCCTCGGGCGTTCTGGAACAGGTGGCGCCAGTCGTGGGCGGCCGCGGCCCAGAACATCTCGGCACCCAGATTGCCCCGCAGAAGGTCGCGGTCGAGGTCGATCACGAGGGCCTCGGCCCCGGGGCGGAAAGTCGTGTTCATATGTCACGGTTCAGGATTGGCGCGTCCGGCTCAACCTGCCGTGCGCTGCCGGTGCTGACAATGCAGGGGATGGATTGCCGCGTTCGTGCAGGCGGAGTTGTAGACTTGCGGCCACGGTCGGGCTAGCAATTGAGGGTGTTTTGCATGAGGGATTTGCCGTGAAATTTCGAGGGTTCGCCGCCGCCGCTGCCGTTGTCTGGTCGCTTCCGGGATTTGCGCAGGATGCGGGGGGGGAGATGCCTGCCGGGCAGGGCGAGCCTATGACCACGCAAGACGCGCCCAACATTGCAGAAGAGCTCAAGACCGGTCCTGCCCAAGGCATGACACAGGACGTGTCTCGCGTTGCGGACGAGTTGAAGGGCGCGCCGGCCGCGGCAGGTGACGTCATGCCTGCCCCCGCGACGCTCGGCGGGCGCGATCAGGTCAAAAGCGATCCGCGCAAGTCGGACGGCGTCTATGCCGATGCAGAGCTCCTTGGCATTACGCCCGGCGGAAAAAGCGCCGATGCACAGGAGTCCGAGCAGGCCGTAGAGGATGTGGCCGAACCCGCCGAGGCCGACGCCACCGAAACGGCTGGCTCGGATGCGGGAATGGATACGACAGCGGAGCCGGTGGCAGAGACGGCGGATGCGGAAGTCCAGTCACCCGCAGATGCCAACACCGCAGACGACGACGCTGGTGCGGCAATTGCCGAACCCCTCGGTGATGAGGCGACAACAGACGCTCACGCGGAAACATCGGACATGGCGGGGTCGAGCGACGAGACGATGGCCGACGAAGCGCAGCCGACCGAATCCGATGCGACGAACGCCGAAGCCGAAGACCTGGCCGAAGACGCCGGCGACATCGCAGATGAGGAAGCCGCCACTGATAAGATCTCGGCGGAGACCGAGAACGAAACCGTTGTCGCGGACCCGCCCGCCGAAGAAGCGCCAACGCGCGACGCCGAACAGCCGGACACGACCGTCACCACCGAAGCCGAGGCGCCGTCAGCCTCAGAAGACACAGGGTCGGACCCGGGTGAAGCTGAGATGGCAGACGCCGAACCGACAGAACCTGATCCGCTCGACGTCGCCGCGGCGACCTGTCTCGACATCGCGGGTCCCGCGAATGCGGGCGTTCCGGCCGCTGCGGTCGATGCCGCCACGCAGAAAGCCACCCTCGCGCGTGCTGCCGAAGCCTGTACCGAGGCGGCCACGGCCGAGGATGCCGACCCGGAAGTTCTGTTCCACGCCGCCGCCATTGCGCAGTCGCGCGGCGCGGCGGGCGACACGTTCGATCTTCTCACCCGCGCCGCCAAGGCCGGTCTTGGTGCGGCAGAGACGCGGCTCGGCGACTACTTCCTGTTCGGGGTCGGACCGGAAGGGCAAGATGTGACCAAAGCCGTCGGTCATTATCAGGCCGCGCAGGAAAAAGGTGATGCCGCGGGCATGACCACCCTGGCGTTGCTTTACCAGCTTGGTCGCGGTGTGCCGCGCGACCCGACGCGGATGGTCGAGCTGATGACCGACGCCGCCGATCTCGGGTATCACTTCGCGCAATACCGGCTCGCCCAGACCTACCTTTCAGGAGACGGCATTCCGGGCCGCACGAGCACGGCGCTGGGCATACCCGACACGTCCAAGGCGGTCCGCTACTACACGATGGCGGCGGATGCCGGAAACCTCTCGGCGGCTCTGGAACTCTCCGCACTGTATGCCGATCCCGAATCCGGTCTCCCGGACGATCCCGACGAACAGGTGCGGCTCACGCGTATGGTCTCCTCGACCGGCCACCCGCCTGCCATTGCGCAGATGGGGACGTTTTACGAGACAGGGCGCGGCGTGGACTACGACCCGGCGGTGGCTGCGGGGCTCTATGCCCGCGCAATGGAGAGCGGCAAGGTGGCCTTCGACGATTTGCGTAACGGCGCACCCGCGACCTGGGACCGCGACACTGCGCTCGAGTTCCAGAAGATCCTCCAGTCCCGCGGCCTCTACGACGGCCCTCTGGACGCGATTATCGGGGGCGGAACGGCCGCAGGGGCGCGGAGACTGGCCGGAAACTGACGCAATGTGAATTTTTCCGGACCCAGCGCCTCGCCTCCGGTCGCGCCGGTGGCCGAGAGGTGCTGCGTTGGCCGATCACCGGCACGAGCGGATCCGCGTGACTTCGACCGGCGAGCTGCTCTGATATACGCCGCAATAAAAAGGGGGCCGCGTGGCCCCCTTCCTTGTTCCTTCGGCTGCGACCGTATCAGACCAGCGTCGCCTCGGTCTTGGACCGGATCTCGTCTTCGGTCACGTCCGGCGCACATTCGACGAGCTTCAGGCCGCCTTCGACCACGTCGAACACACCAAGATCCGTGATGATGCGATCCACCACGCCGGTGCCCGTGAGCGGCAGCGTGCATTCCTTCAAAAGCTTCGACTCGCCTGCCTTGTTGGTGTGATCCATCACGACCACCACCTTCTCGACACCGGCGACGAGGTCCATGGCGCCGCCCATGCCCTTTACGAGCTTGCCGGGGATCATCCAGTTCGCGAGGTCGCCGTTTTCGGCCACTTCCATCGCGCCCAGGATCGCGGCGGCGATCTTGCCGCCCCGGATCATGCCGAAGGACATGGCTGAATCGAAATAAGACGTGCGGTTGAGTTCCGTGATTGTCTGCTTGCCCGCATTGATGAGGTCCGGGTCTTCCTCACCTTCGTACGGGAAGGGGCCCATGCCCAACATACCGTTTTCCGACTGAAGCGTGATGTCCTTGTCGCCCACATAGTTGGCGACGAGCGTCGGGATGCCGATCCCGAGGTTCACATACCAGCCGTCTTCGAGTTCATCCGCGGCCCGTGCCGCCATCTGATTGCGATCCCAAGGCATTATGCGTCCTCCCGGCTGCGTGTGGTGACTTTCTCGATGCGTTTTTCGTGGTCGCCCTGAATGATGCGATGCACATAGATGCCCGGCAGGTGAATCTGGTCGGGGTCCAGCGCGCCGCGCTCCACGATTTCTTCCACTTCCACCACGCAGACCTTGCCGCACATGGCGGCAGGCGGATTGAAGTTGCGGGCGGTCTTGCGGAACACGAGGTTGCCGGTGTCGTCGGCTTTCCAAGCCTTGACGATGGCGAGGTCCGCGAAGATGCCTTCTTCGAGAATGTAGTGCTCGCCGTTGAACACCTTGACCTCTTTACCCTCACCGATCTGCGTGCCGTAGCCGGTCTTGGTGTAGAAGCCCGCGATACCCGCACCGCCCGCGCGCATCCTTTCGGCCAGTGTGCCCTGCGGGTTGAATTCGAGCTCGAGCTCGCCCGACAGGTATTGCCGCATGAATTCGGCATTCTCGCCAACGTAGGACGACATCATTTTCTTGATCTGCTTCGTGTCGAGCAGCTTGCCCAGCCCGAAACCATCCACGCCCGCGTTGTTCGAGGCGACCGTGAGGTTTTTGACGCCACTGTCGACAATCGCGTCAATCAGCAGCTCGGGGATCCCGCAGAGGCCGAAGCCCCCGGCGGCGATCAGCATGTCGTCGCGCAACAGGCCATCCAGCGCGGCCGTCGCAGATTCATAGACTTTCTGCATGTTCCGTTCTTTCTCTATTGAAATCGAAGGTGCCTTGCGGCCCGCCAGAGGGTCTTCCCGTCACCCATCCGCCGTTCTCGCGCGAAAATAGCCGGGGCAACCCACGGGTTCAAGTTTGCGCTCCTAAGTAAGAATACGAATGGTCCGGTCGGCGACCGCGTGACTCCGGAAACGGCCATCTGACGGAGAATTCATCGAAAAAGTGCCCCGATTGCGATTGGTTTCCGGCGCGCAAACCAGTATTTCCGACGGATAACAAGAATACGGTCGACAGACACGGGGATACTGGATGGGTGACGGGAGTAATCTGCTGGTCATCATGGCGCTCCTGCCTTTCGTAGGGGCGCTGGTGCCGGGATGGATGATACGGGCGGGGCGCAATGCCTGCGCCACCTTTACGGCCATTCCCACGATCCTGGCGCTCGTCATGCTGGGGCTTCTGGCCCCCGACGTCATGGCGGGCGAGGTGATTCAGGCCGAGTTCTCGTGGCTCCCGCAACTGGGCCTGTCGGCCTCCTTCTTCCTGGACGGGCTGGGGCTTCTCTTCGCCGGGATGATCCTCGGCGTCGGATTGCTCATCATCCTTTACGCCCGCTTCTACCTGTCGGGCGAGGACCCGATGGGGCAATTCTACACCTACCTGCTGCTGTTCCAGGGCGCGATGCTGGGGATCGTCCTGTCCGATAACATCCTGCTTTTGCTGGTGTTCTGGGAGCTGACGTCGCTCTCGTCCTTCCTGCTCATCGGGTATTGGAAGCATCTGCCGGAAGGGCGGCAGGGTGCGCGCATGGCGCTCGCGGTGACCGGGGCCGGGGGGCTGGCCATGATCGGCGGGATGCTGATCCTCGGCAATATCGTGGGCAGCTACAACCTGACGGACATCCTCGCATCGGGCGACCTGATCCAGTCGTCAGACTGGTATGTGCCCGCGCTTGTTCTGATCTTGCTCGGGGCCTTCACCAAGTCTGCGCAGTTCCCGTTCCACTTCTGGCTTCCGCACGCGATGGCCGCGCCCACGCCTGTCTCGGCCTACCTGCACTCCGCGACGATGGTGAAGGCGGGCGTGTTCCTGATGGCGCGCATGTGGCCGGCGCTCGCGGGCACCGAAATCTGGTTCTACATCGTGGCTTCGGTCGGGCTCATCACGATGGTTCTGGGCGCGGTCATCGCGCTCTTCAAGGACGACCTGAAGGCGCTGCTCGCCTTCTCGACCGTCAGCCACCTCGGTCTGCTCACGATGCTTCTGGGCTTCGGCACCCCCGCCGCCGCCGTCGCCGCCGTGTTCCACATCATCAACCACCTGACGTTCAAGGCCGCGCTCTTCATGACCGCCGGGATCGTGGACCACGAAGCGCATACGCGCGACATCAAGCGGCTTGGCGGGCTTGCCCGGCTCATGCCGATCACCGCCACGATCGGCACAATCGCTGCGCTTTCGATGGCTGGTATCCCGCTTTTCAACGGGTTCCTGTCCAAGGAGATGATGCTGGAAGAGGCGTCGCACACCTATTGGTTCGAGAACCCGTGGATCGTGCCCGCGCTCGCCACGCTCGGGGCGCTTTTTTCGGTGGCCTATTCGCTGCGCTTCATCTTCCACACCTTCGGCGGGCCGGTGCGCGACGACTATCCGCACAAACCGCATGACCCGCCCTTCGGCATGTACGCCGCGCCCGCGCTCCTCGCGGTGCTCGTCGTGCTGATCGGGCTCATGCCCTTCCTGGCCGAGCCGCTGGTGACCGTCGCGGCCTCGGCCGTCGCGGGCGAAGCGCTGCATCCGCATCTCAAGATCTGGCACGGCGTGACCCCCGCGCTGTTCATGTCGCTCGCGGCCATCGGGGGCGGGATCGTGTTCCTCCTGATCCACCGCCCGCTCGACCGGGTCTGGCTCGCCGCCCCCCGGCCCGAGGCGAAAGCCATCTTCGAATGGATCGTTGAGAAGCTCGCGGCGCTGTCACGCTGGATCACCGAAATCTCCCATAACGGTGCCATTTCGCGCTATGTCGCGATCTTTACCGTGGCCTCTGTCGCGCTGGGCTTCGCTGCCTATTCCGGCGGCGGCGTCGGACCCGAGACGCGCGCGATGCTTCCCATTCCGCCCCTCGTCGGCGTCGGATGGTTCGCGCTTGTCTGTGGTGTCGGCGCGGTCGTGGTGTTCCACCGCACCCGTTTCCGCGCACTCGTCGTGCTGTCCATTATCGGCCTGATGATCTCGGCCGGTTTCGTCTATCTCTCCGCTCCTGACCTCGCACTCACGCAGATTTCGGTCGAGACGGTGACGATCATGCTGCTCCTTCTGGCGCTTCACTTCATCCCGAAGGAGACGCCGAAAGAATCCAGCGGCCTCTTGCGCGCACGCGACGGGGTCATCGCGGCGGTCGCCGGTCTTGGCACCGGGGCGCTCGCCTACACGTTCATGCTGCGCGACGTGGACACGATCTCGGGTTTCCACCTCGACAATTCCTACGAAGGAGGCGGCGGTAGCAACGTGGTCAACGTGATCCTCGTGGATTTCCGTGGTTACGACACCTATGGCGAGATCATCGTGCTCGGCATCGCGGGTCTCATCATCTATGCGCTGATGACCGCGCTTCTGAATGGTCCCGCCGGGCGCAAGCTGCGCAATACCGATTTCACCCGCGATCTGTCGCGTGACCGTCACCCGTTGATGATGGTGGTGGCGACCCGTGTGATGATGCCCATCGCCGTGATGGTCGGCATCTACATCTTCCTGCGGGGCCACAACTATCCGGGCGGCGGCTTCGTCGCCGGTCTGGTCATCGCCATCGCGCTGCTCATGCAATACATGGCCTCGGGCTTCGCCTGGACCCAGATGCGCCAGAGAATCCAGTATCACGCCATGATCGGCTTCGGCGTCGTGATCGCGGGGCTGACCGGGGCGGGCGCATGGCTCGCGGGAAAGCCGTTCCTGACCTCGGCCTACGGCTACATCCACCGCCCGCCGATCGAGGAGTTCGAATGGGCCACCGCGCTCTTCTTCGACCTTGGCGTGTTCCTCACGGTGCTCGGCGCGGTGATGCTCATGCTCTACAGCCTCAGCCGGATCGCGCGTTACGCGGGTCAGCAGGTGAACCTCGAACCGATGGACTACGACCCGGCCGACCGGGTGAAGAAGCGGGAAGGGAGCGAATAACGTGGAACTCGTCGTCGCCAGCGCAATCGGTGTCCTGACAGCGGGAGGGGTCTACCTCGTCCTGCGTCTGCGCGCCTTTCCGGTCATCCTCGGTCTATCGCTCCTGTCTTATGCCGTGAACGTCTTCATCTTCGCGTCGGGCCAGCTTGCCGTGAACCTGCCGCCGATCCTAGATAAGTACGGTGACGCGAGCTACACCGACCCGCTGCCGCAGGCGCTCGTCCTGACGGCTATCGTGATTTCCTTCGGCATGACCGCCGTGCTCGTGATGATCGCGATCGGCGCCTTCCTCGATAGCGGAACAGACAAGGTGAACATTTCGCGGGAAGACCGCGACGTGGAGGACCCGGTGAAATGAACCACTGGATCATCGCGCCCATTATCCTGCCCGCGCTGCTCGCCCCGATCCTGGGCTACGTCATGCGTCACGACGTGACGATCGCGCGCATCGGCTCGATCGCCGGGAGCGTGGCGATGGTTGCCATTGCCGCCGGCCTTTTCGTGACCGCCGCCGGTGGCGACATTTCCGTCTATCGCCTCGGCGACTGGCCGGCGCCGTTCGGGATCGTGCTGGTGCTCGACCGGCTTTCGGCGCTCATGGTGCTGCTCACCTCCGTCCTCGCGCTCATCGTCCTGATCCACGCGGTCGCGACGAACTGGGATGCAAAGGGCGTGCATTTCCACGCGTTGTTCCAGTTTCAGCTCATGGGGATCGCCGGTGCCTTTCTCACCGGTGACGTCTTCAACCTGTTCGTGTTCTTCGAAGTGCTGCTTATCGCGTCCTACGGCCTGATGATCCACTCGGGCGGACGCGCGCGGATGCGGGCAGGGCTGCAATACGTCGTGATGAACCTCGCTGGCTCGACGCTGTTTCTCTTCGCCCTCGGGACGCTTTACGCCTCAACCGGCACGCTCAACATCGCCGACCTCGCCGTGCGGCTTCAGGAGATTCCGGTGGAAGAGGCCGGACTCGTGCGCGTGGCTGCGATGCTTCTGATGATCGTCTTCGCGGTGAAGGCCGCGCTCTTCCCGGTTCAGTTCTGGCTCCCCGGCGCCTATTCCAACGCGCCCGCTCCGGTCGCGGCGCTCTTTGCCATCATGACCAAGGTCGGGGCCTATGCGATCCTGCGTATCCACAATGTCGTCTTCGGCCCGGATATCGAGGCGACGGGGGACATGGCGGGGCTGTGGCTGTTCGCCGCCGCCATCGTGACGGTCGCCATCGGCGCGATGGGCGTTCTTGGCGCACGTCGTCTGATGCCGCTGATCGCGTTTTCCGTGCTGGGGTCGATGGGCACGCTCATGCTCGCCATCGCGGCCTTCACGCCCGGCGCGACTACGGCCGCGCTTTATTATCTCGTCCATTCCACCTTCGCGGCCGCCGCGCTGTTCCTGATCGCCGATCTCGTCATTACACGGCGACCGGGCGATACGCTGACCACATTGCCGGCCACCGTGCAGAACGGCCTGTTCGCGGCGCTTTTCTTCGGCGCGGCCATCGGCATGGCCGGGATGCCGCCGCTGTCGGGGTTCCTCGGCAAGCTCTTCGTGCTCGAGAACCTGCGCGCGCCCGGTCAGATGGCATGGGCGTGGAGCGCGATCCTGATCGGTTCGCTCGTCACCATCGTCGGCTTCGCGCGCGCAGGTAGTGCGCTGTTCTGGAAATCCACGGCCTTCGTCCTGCCGGAGAACACGATCACCGAGAGCGAAGAGGACGAGGAAGTCCCGATCACCCACGAACCCGCGCGCGCCTGGGAGGTCGCCCCCACGATGGCCGCCATCGGCGCGCTGGCGGCGCTTTCGATCTTTGCCGGTCCCGCCGCGCGTTACCTCGAGGCGACGTCCGACCAGATCATCGATCGCACCGGCTATGTCGCCGCCGTCCTGAGCAATCCCGACGGGCTCAAACCCTATCCCAAATCGCACGGCGACGAGGAAGCCGGGTATGGTGAGGACGCGGCCAAGGCCGAGGGCCACACGACCGAGGAGGCGCACTGACAATGCTTGCACGACGTCTCGTCCCGCACCCGATCATCAGCGTCCTCCTGCTCATCGTCTGGATCATGCTGGTCAACAAGGTCACGGTCGGCAATCTCCTCCTCGGTGCGATCTTCGGGCTCGCCGTCCCTGTCATCACCGCGCCGTACTGGCCCGACCGGCCCACGGTCCACCGCCCATTCAAGGTGCTCGAATATATCCTGATCGTCCTGTGGGACATCATCGTGGCCAATGTCGAAGTGGCCCTGATCATCCTGTTCAAACCGAACAAGAAGATCGAGAGCCACTGGATCAACGTCCCGCTGGAGCTCACGTCGGCCGAGGCGATCACCGTGTTGGCCGGGACCATCACCATGACCCCCGGCACCGTCTCGGCGATGCTGTCGGCGGACGGCGGCAATATCCTCGTCCACTGTCTCGACACCGACGATCCCGACAGCGTGCGCGCGGACATCAAGCAGCGGTATGAGCGCCGGTTGAAGGAGATTTTCCAATGATCGAAATGGCTTTGATCTTCGCGATGGCCTGCTATGGGGCCGGGCTGTTCTTCAACCTCTGGCGTATCCTGCGCGGCCCGCAGGCGGCGGACCGGATTCTCGCGCTGGACACGATGGTCATCAACGCCATCGCGCTCCTGATCCTCTACGGGATCAAGGCGAACACGGCGACTTACTACGAGGCGGCGATGCTGGTGGCGATGGTCGGGTTCGTTTCGACCGTGGCCTACTGCCGGTTCCTGCTGCGCGGCGACATCATCGAGTGAGGACGACATGGAGCAATTCGCGGAAATCCTGATCTCGGCCTTTCTGGTCATCGCGGGCATCTTCGGGCTCGCCGGGTCCTATGGCCTCGTGAAGCTGCGCGATACGATGCAGCGCCTTCACGCGCCGACCAAGGCAACAACCCTTGGCGTGGGCGGCGTGCTCATCGCCTCGATGCTCTATTTCGGGCTGATCAGGCAGTCGCTCAGTTTTCACGAGCTGCTGATCTCGATCTTCCTCTTCCTGACCGCTCCGATCACGGCGAACTTCATCGCCAAGACCTTTCTCGCCCAGAACGTGAAGCCCGAGGACATCCCCGAGACGGATCGCGCCTATGGCTGGGCGGTCTACGAAGACCCGCCGGGCGGCACCGGGGTCGAGCACGAGGACCAGCGCGGCGAGTAACCGCGGCGAAACGCGGGACGCCTATCGGAACGGAATTCCCCCTTGGGCGACGCGTGGGGCCGTTCCATTCGTTCAAACGTCGGTGCATGCCGGATTCGTGTCGCTGCGCGCGTTGACCAAACCGGGCGGGCGCTGTTTGGTCAGCCGGACTGACCTTCAACCCATTGGACCCTCTCATGCCCACCTATGTGCTCACCGTCCGCTGCAAGTCGCGCCGTGGCATCGTCGCCGCAATCTCGGGCTACCTTGCCGAGACCGGCTGCAACATAACCGACGCCGCGCAGTTCGACGACGCCGAGACCGACCGCTTTTTCACCCGGATCAGCTTCCGCCCCGAGACCGGCGCTGAGCTCGACGCGCTGCGCGAAGGGTTCACCCCGATCGCGGCGGAGTTCGACATGGACTGGGGACTGCATGACAGTGCAGAGCGGATGAAGGTCATCATCATGGTGTCCAACTTCGGCCATTGCCTGAACGACCTGCTCTACCGCTGGCGCATCGGGGCGCTGCCGATCGACATCGTGGGCGTCGTTTCCAATCACATGACCTATCAAAAGGTCGTCGTGAATCACGACATTCCCTTCCACCACATCAAGGTGACGAAGGAGAACAAGCCCGAGGCCGAGGCGCACCTTCTGAACGTCGTGAAGGAATCCGGCGCCGACCTCGTCGTGCTCGCCCGTTACATGCAGATCCTGTCCGACAGCCTGTGCCAGCAGATGTCGGGTCGCATCATCAACATCCACCACTCGTTCCTGCCGTCCTTCAAGGGCGCGAACCCCTACAAGCAGGCGTTCGAGCGTGGCGTGAAACTCATCGGAGCGACGGCGCATTACGTCACCGCCGACCTCGACGAGGGACCGATCATCGAGCAGGACACCGTGCGCGTCACCCATGCGCAGTCTCCGGGCGACTACGTCTCGCTCGGGCGCGACGTGGAGAGCCAGGTCCTCGCCCGTGCGGTTCACGCCCATATCAACCGGCGCTCCTTCCTCAACGACGACAAGACAGTCGTCTTTCCGGCAAGCCCCGACAGCTACCGGTCCGAACGTATGGGCTGACCGCTTGACCCCTTGCGCCTGGCGGGCGATCCAAGGGGGACAAGGGGGCAGACATGCAGACACGGTTCATTACCTACGAGGACGCGGCGGGCAAAGTATCCTGGCCCGACGTGATTTCTGCGCTCGAGGCGGGTCACAGGCGGCCGCGCGCCGAGATTCGCGACCTGTTTCTAGGCCCGGCGGAGGCCACGCTTCTCAACCGCGCGGCCTATATCGAGGGGCTGGGATATGGCGTGAAGGCCGTGACCGTGGTGGACGCCAACGCCGCGCGCGGACTGCCGACCGTGCAGGGCGCCATGACGGTCTTTGCGCCAGACACGGGCGCGCCGACTGCCATCGTGGAAAGCCGGCTGGTGACGGAATACAAGACTGCCGCGGACTCCGTCCTCGGCGCGCGGCTTCTTGCACGGCCCGAGAGCCGCCACCTCGTCATCGCCGGGGCTGGCGTTGTCGCGCGCAGTCTCGTCCATGCCTACAGTGCAGGGTTTCCGGGGCTGGAACGTATTACGCTCTGGGCGCGTCGCCCGGAACAGGCCGAGGCGCTGGCCGCAGAACTGAGCGGCGGCGGCGTGGAGATCGCGGCGGCCACGGACCTCGCGCAGGCTGTGGGCTCCGCGGACATCGTCGCGTCAGCCACGATGGCCCGGGTGCCATTTCTTCAGGGGGACTGGGTCGCGCCGGGAACCCATGTGGACCTGATCGGCGCGTTCAAGGCAGATATGCGCGAGGCAGACGATACGCTCATCACCCGCGCGACGCTGTTCGCGGATAGCCGCGACACGACCCTGCACCACATCGGCGAGTACCTGATCCCACTCAAGGCTGGCGTGATCGGGGAAGCCGACCTCGTGGCTGACCTTTACGACCTGGTGCCCGGTTCGCACGCGGGCAGGGCAGGGGCCGACGAGATCACGCTCTACAAGAACGGGGGTGGGGCCCATCTCGACCTGATGACAGCCATGTGCATCGCGGGCGCACTGGACGCCTGATCCGTCAGGTGGAGTGTTCACGCACCACATAGACGATCATCAGAGCGATGCCCCAGAGCATCACGGCGAAGCCGATGAAGACTAGGATGTTCTGCACACGCTTGGGGTAGCGCGATTCCTCCGGCAGGGACGGGCGCACGAAAGACGCGATGTAGCGTTGCTGACGGTCCGCTTCCAGCCGGGCGGCCTCGCGCGCGGCGAGTGAGGTCACATAAGCCTGTTGAAGGAACTCGAGGTCCACCGACAGCCCTTCGTACATGCCGAGGCGCTCGGACAGCGTGAGGTTCTGCGTCCCATCCTCGCCGACCGCGTCCGGGTCCGTCGTCACGTTCGAGGAGCTACCGGTCCCGAGCCGCTCGCGCTGCTCTTCCAACTGGCGTTCCATCGACTGGATTTCGTTGCGCAGCACCCGAACCGTGGGCGCGTCGTCGCTCAGGTAATTCAGCAGCGAATTGAGGCGCGTCCGCGCTGCCGCGAGGTCGCCTTCCAACTGCCCGAGCAATTCGATCTGGGCCCCGGCCGAGGCCTCGGGATCGACGTCCTGACGCTCGTCACGGAAAGCGACGAGGGCACGGCGGTGTTCCTGAAGCTGTTCTTCGATCCTGGCGACTTCCCGTTCGGCGCTGGCCATCGAGTCGAACCTGGCTTGCTCGGACACCTCGTTAACGAGGTCGTCGGCCACCTCCAGAATCGCCTCGGACACTTGACGCGCACTTTCGGGCTCGAACGCCTGCACTTCAAGTGTCAGGATCTGCGAGGCCGTATCGAAATAGACCGAAATCCAGCGCCCCATGTAGTCCTGCAACTCTTCGACGGTCACGTCGTCGGGCAGGCGGGTCAGGAAATCGGCTTTGTCGGTCTGATAGATTTCGCGCAGATCGACCTTGTCGTTGAGCCGGTCGATCAGGTCACGGCTCTCGATGAAATCGACGAGCATGTAGCTGTCGCTCATCGTAGATCCGGCGGACGACATCGTCGTCATCATGCTCAGAAGGTCGCCCGAGGGCATCGAACTCGACGGGGAGCGTACGGCGAACTTGGTCTCGACCGCATACCGATCGGCGGCGAAATGGAACCAGTAGACGGCGGCGAGCGCGGCCGGGATGATCACGCACATCACGAAACTGGCCCAAGCGAAAACGCGCCGACGCCGCTGCGCCTTCATCGTCCGCTTGTTGGCCTCGTTGGCGTTGATGACGTGAAGTTTCTGCTGCGGAGCAGGCTTTTTCTCCTCCGCAGGTTTGTTTTCTTCTACGCGCTTTTGCGTCTGGCCGTCAGCCGCCATGACCTTGGTCCTTGTTCGAAACCGCTTTTATCTAAGCATGTTGGGGTGTTGCCGCAACCACTGCGCGGTCCGTGCGCTCATTCTTCATTGAGCTTGTTGTAAACCTGAATCGCCTCTTCAAGGTCTTCATAGTAGGTCATTTTTCCCTCGTGAACAACGAGTCCGGTGTCGCAGTACTCGCGAAGGTTGTTCATCGCGTGAGACACCATGACGATCCGGGAGTGGGGCAGGCGCTCCATGAAGGCTTGTTTCGACTTGGCTTTGAACCGGGCATCGCCCACCGCCATGATCTCGTCCACGAGATAGACCTCGAAGTTGACGGCCATAGACACGCCGAAAGCGAGCCGCGCGCCCATGCCTGAGGAATAGGACTTCAACGGCTCGTAATAAAACTGGCCCAGCTCGGCGAAGTCCCGGACCTTCTCGATCATTTCCTCGGTGTTCTGCCCATAGACTCGGGCGACGAACCGCACGTTTTCAAGTCCCGACAGGTCACGATGAAAACTGCCGCGAAAGCCCAACGGCCAGGATACGGTCTTGGAGCGCCGGATGATCCCGCCATCAGGCTCTTCGATGCCCGCGATCATGCGCAGGAGCGTGGACTTGCCCGCACCGTTGCGCCCGAGGATGCCGATGTTCTTCCACGGCAGCGTGATGGTCGCACCGTTCAGGATGATGCGCCGGCCCTTTCGAAGGGGGTAGGTCTTTGAGACGTTCTGAAGCTCGATCATTGTTGCCGGAACCTTGTCAGTTTCTCGCCCACGAAGCCGAAGCAATTGAGCACGGCAACCCATGTGAACAGGTAAAACAGGTCGACGTCAGGGGCGGAATACTCCGCGAAGTAGCCGATGCGAAACCCCTCGATTCCATGCACCAACGGGTTCCAGGCGAGAAGTTCGCGATACCGCGTCGGGATGCTCGACATCGAATAGAAGATGCAGGAGACGAAGAACGCCGGTCCCATGATGATGTGATAGAAGTTCAGGATCGAGGGAAGGAAGCGGCGGATGACGGCCAGTGAAAGCCCCGCCCCGAGCGCCATCGACGCGAGCAGAAAAAGCGGCAGGGCCATGAGCGGGACGTGTTTCGGCCCCGGCGCGCCCAGCACGAAGACCTGGAACGAAATCACGATGAACATGATGAGAAGGTTCGTCGCGACATCCAGAAGGACCCGGGCGAGAACGGAATCGACCGGTTTGACCATTGGATAATTGAACAATGGCCGGTTCTGCTCGAAGGCGTGCATGACGTAGCCCGCCGTGTTCTTGAACATGTTGAACGACAGCACGCCGGTTGCGAAGAAGATCGCGAATTCGGTCCCGCCGCCGGTGCCTCCCCGGAACTCCCTGAACAAAAGCGTGAGAATTGTGATCTGGAGCACCGGTTCGACGATGGCCCAGGTGTATCCCGCCCGGGACCGCCCGTGGCGCACGCGGGACTCCCGCAGCACCAGCGCGAGAATCACGCGGATATGTATTCGTAGAGCTTTCATGCCGATCCCAATGACTGCGCGGGGTTACCCGCCGAGTGATGCGCCCGTGCATCATATCTGGTTGACATGACTGGGCGAAACACGCTGAGTTTGATAGACAGCCGGAAAGAGTTCGTCAAAACGAGATCTGGGTCTTGGCAGATTGTGTGGATATCTTCATTAAGCCGGGATATCAGATGCCACTCATATCGCAGCAGACGAATCCGAACCGGATCGGAATAAGATAGGGGCCAGAAAGTTCGGCCGATGGATGCCACTTATGTAATTGGACAGGCGTGTCGCTTGCCGGGGGCGTCTAGCGTTTCCGCGTTTCGCAGTTTGCTGCGCGACGGCCGGTGTGCTGTGACCGAGGTTCCGCAAGACCGCTGGGCGCACAGCCTTTTCATGAATCCCAAGCAGGGCGTGGCGGGTAAGTCCTACACGTTCCGCGCCGGTGTCCTCGACGACATCTGGGGCTTTGACCTTTCCGTTTTCAAATTCTCGCCGCGCGAAGCGATCCAGATGGACCCGCAGCAGCGCCTGTTGCTTCAGGTCGTCTGGGAGGCATTGGAAGACGCGCGCATCGATCCGGCCGACCTCGAAGGGCAGCGCGTTGGCGTCTATGTCGGCGCCTCCAGCATGGACCACGGCTCGATCCTCGGGCGCGATCCGTCGCTCGTGGACAGCTACATGATGACGGGTAACACCCTGTCGCTCGTGGCGAACCGCATTTCGCACGGCTTCGACTTCCGCGGTCCGTCCTTCGTGGTGGATACCGCTTGTTCCTCCTCGCTCGTCGCGATGGATCAGGCGCGTCAGGCGCTTGCCGCCGGCGATATCGACACGGCCATCGTGGCCGGTGTGAACATCCTGCTCACACCGTCGAGCTTTCTTGGCTTCTCCGCCGCGCGGATGCTGTCGCCCACGGGTCTGTGCCAGTCCTTCTCGGACAAGGCCGACGGGTACGTCCGCGCCGAGGGCTGTGTGGCGCTCGTGCTCAAGAACTCATCGGACATGCCCGCGACCGCCAAGGCCCGCCTTGTCGATTCCGAGACCAACGCCGACGGCTACACGATGAACGTGGCGCTCCCGGCGGAAGAGGGGCAGTACGAACTGCTTGCGCGCCTTTACGACCGCCAGAGCCTTTCCCCGGACGATCTGTCCTTCGTCGAAGCACATGGCACCGGCACGCTGGTCGGCGACCCGATCGAGGCGCATGCGCTGGGTCGTGCCGTCGCAAAGCACCGCAAGTCCGCGCTGCCCATCGGTTCGGCCAAGTCGAACGTCGGGCATCTGGAACCCGCGTCGGGCCTTGTGGGGATGCTCAAGTCGTTGATCGCGCTCGAGGACCGGCGGCTTCCGCCCTCGCTCCATGCCGACAATCTCAATCCGCATATCGACTTCGAAGAGCAGAAGCTGACGCTCGCCCGCGAAGCGGTCGATCTGGGTGACGGCCCGCTCGTCGCCGGGATCAGTTCTTTCGGCTTCGGCGGCGTAAACGCGCATGTCATCCTCGAAGGCGTGACGCCCGCCAAGACAGCGGCACCCGCCGGGGCAACCAGCCCCGACCGTATCCTCGTGACCTCCGCTTTCTCCGAAGCGGCCCTCAAGGATCTCGCGAAGTCCTATGCCGACCGGGTGGAGGCACCCGCGGCGCTGGCGCCGGGCGGGCTCGTCGAACAAGCGTGGCACCATCGCGGGCTGTTTCCCAAGCGCATCGGTGTTCTGGCCGAGGATGGCGGCAGCGCTGCCGAAGCTCTGCGTGCCTTCGCGAGCGGCCAGAAAGACCCGCGCGTGGTCGAGTTCGAGGGGCGCCAGCGCGACGAAGCGCCGGTCTTCACCTATTCCGGCAACGGCTCCCAATACCTCGGCATGAGCCGGCTGGCCCTGCGCCACGACGCGGCATACCGCGAGACCTACAAGGCATTTGACGAGATTTTCACCGACCTCACCGGCTGGTCGATCCTCGACAAGGTGAATTCGGACACGCTCGCCCAGGATTGGGGCGACTGCATGGTCATCCAGGGCCTCGTGATCGCCGATCAGATCGCTCAGACCGAAGCTTTGGGCCGCCGGGGCATCCGCCCCGCGGCGGTCATCGGGCATTCGGGCGGCGAAGTTTCGGCCGCATGGGCCGCAGGTGCCCTCACACTCGAACAGGCGGTGCAACTGACCGTCGGCCGTTCCGGCACACAGCGCCAGTTCGCGGGGCAAGGCAACATGGCCGCGCTCCAGACGAGCGCGGAACAGGCCGCAGCCCTCATCACCGAGTTCGGGGTTCCGGACCTCGATATCGCCGCGATCAACTCGCCGCGCAGCGTCACGCTGGTCGGCCCGCAGGACGCGTTGAAGGATTTCGCGCGCTGGGCCAAGCGCACGCACCGTCAGGCCTGCGTGATCCTCGACATCAACTACCCGTACCACTCGGCCATCCTCGAGCCGTCGCAGCAGGAACTGCTGGACGTGCTGTCCGATCTGGCGCCGACCGAGACGCGGGTGCCGATGTTCTCGACGACCACGGGCGGGGTCGTCGACGGCGCCGCGCTCGACGCGGAATACTGGTGGGCCAATCTGCGCCAGACCGTGCTTTTCAAGAGCGCCGTGGAAGCGGCGCGCGAAGCCGGTTATTCGGCCTTCCTCGAGGTCGGCGCGCAGCCTGTGCTGCCCAACTACATCTCGGATTCGCTGGACGATGACGCACGCCATTGCGCCGTGACCCACACGCTGGCCAAGAGCGACCCGGACAGCGAGAACCCGATCGCGCGCGGCGCGCTGAGGGCCGTGCTTGCGGGCATCCGCACCGAGGACAACACCGCGTTCGCCGCCACGACGGGCGCAAAGATCGACCTGCCGCATTACCCGTTCCAGAACGAGGAACTGCGCGCCACGAACAGCCCGGAACTGAGCAAGATCCTCGGCACCGACGGCGACCACCACCCGCTTCTCGGCGCGCCCGTTGCGGGCGAATCCGGCGTGTGGCGTCGCGACCTCGACGACAACCTTTTCCCGGCGCTGGCCGATCACAAGGTCGGCGACAGCGTGCTTTTGCCCGCGACGGCCTTCGCCGAAATGGCCTATGCGGCGGCCTCGGTCGAAGCAAAAGGGCAGACGGTCGAAGTCTACGACCTCGACCTCTTCGCGCCGATCGTGCTGTCCACGTCAACCGGCGTCGAAATCCAGACCGAAGCGGATGCGAACAGCGGCACGCTGCGAATCCTGTCGCGCGCCCGCCTGTCCAAAGACCCGTTCCGCGAAAACATGCGCGCCCGGTTCGTCATGCATGCCAAGCCGCCGGCGGCGCCCGAAGACGTGGCACCGGGCGAGATTGCGCCAGGCGACGACCTCGCCCGCTGGCTCTATGACGACGCCGACCGCATCGGTCTTTACTACGGCCCCAATTTCCGCGGCCTGAAACATGCGCGCATGCGCGGCAAGGACGTGGACGTGATCCTCGCTGAGGGTCTGTCCATCGCGACCGACCCGGCGATTCACGGCTTCGACCCCGTTCAGGCGGACTGCCTCCTGCACGGTCTTCTTGCTGCCGCGTCGAACACCGAATTTGCCGATGCCCGCCAAGCGCTTTTGCCGGTGCGGATCGGACGGCTTCAGGTTCATGCGCCGGGGGTCGAGCTCGTCTCGGGCCGGGTGCACATCCGCCGCTGGGGCGACCAGTCGATCCACGCCGACGTGACCGGTTTCGGCCCGTCGGGTGAGGTCGCGCTGGTGATCGAGGGGCTGCGCCTGCGCGCGACCCAGATAGTCCCGCAGATCGACTTCGCCCGTCAGGGCTTCCACGTCGACGCGCATCCCATCCTCGGCAAGCCGGGCGAGATTGCCGCGGCCACTTTCGAGGCGGCACTGGGCGACGTCCTGCCGGACGACCTTGCCGAAGACGACGCGCTGCTCCTGCTCGACGCCGCCGCGCAACAGGCTGTGTGGAGCGCGTTCCGCAAAGTCGTGGACAAGGATGGTATCTATAAGCTGCGCCGCCCCGAGGACGGGGTGGAAGCGGGTCTGATCGACGTCCTCGCGCGCCTCGACCTCGCCAGCCAGGGCGCCGCACTCGGCGATTGGCATATCGCGGAAGATTGCGATCTGCCGGATGCCGACCTGATCGGGCAGGCTTTGCTCGAAGAACGGCCCGACCTCATCGGCCTCATCGCGCTGATCCTGCGGCTTCCGGGCGCGTTGGACGATGTGCTCGCCGCCGTGGCCGCCGATGCGGCCGCGCCGACGCCGGACGTGCTTTTCGGGCGCGAAGCGGTTCAGGCGCTCGACACCGGCCCGCACATGGCCCGCCGCAACCGGATGGTTGCCGCCGCACTTGATACCGTCATCACAAGCGTGCCCGAGGGCGCGCGCGTCCAGATCGGCGCCATGTCCGGCTTCGACGTTCTGCAAGATGGTGTGACCGCCGGGCATCCCGGCCTCGAACGCGTTCAGATCATGTCCGCCGATGGCGAAGAGGGGCCGGTTTCGATTCAGATGCGCGCGGTGAAATGGGGCGAAACGGCGAAACTCGACGCTGTGCTCGTGACCCAGCCGCTCCAGCTCTTCGAAGACGGGATGGATGAACGCCTCGCAGGTCTGATGGGTCCGGAAGGCAACCTCGTGGTCGTCGTGCCCGCCATGTCCGCTTTCCAGCGCGCCGTTCGCCTCGGCGGCTCCAATCTGGCGCGCAGCGCTGATCAGGACCGGCTGCTGAAGCATCTGGACGAGCTTGGCTTCACCGCGGTCCTGACGCACGATCTGCCGGACGGGGCAGGGGGCGGCAGCCTCGTGATCGCCCGTCTCAAGGATGGGCAGGGTGCGGAGGACTCCGCCACTGCGCCCGACGAACTCGGGCTCGAGACCGAGCCGCTCTGGACCAAGACGGTCACGCATATGTACGGCGCCGTTGAAACCCGCGATGGAGAGCTGACGGTCCTCGTCCCTGATGCGACCGCCGCGCCCTATGTGCTGATCGGTGCGCCGGGCGCTGACGAAGACACGCTCGGCAAGCGGGTCCTGCAGACACGGGACGTCGTCGCCGAGGCTGTGAGTCACGGTCGCGGCCTGATCGCTGTCCTGCCCAAAGGGGCGCAATATGCCGGCGGCCCTGTGGCCGACCCGGTTCAGCACGCCATCTGGGCCATGCTGCGCACCGCTGCCAACGAAAACCCGGGCCTCGCGATCCGCGCCATCGATCCCGATGCACTCGGTGTCGCCGGACCGGCCTCGCTCGCCGCCCTCCTCGGGCGGATCGAGGCCGAAGCACCGCGTGAGACCGAGATCGTTCTGGGCGCAACAGGCGTTCTGGGCCTCAGGGTCGAAACCGGCCTCCCGGTCGACCCTGCTGCGAATGCCGCGCGGGACGACAGCATGGGCACGCGCCTGACGAAATCCGTCACTGGACGCCTGGACGCCCTGAACTGGGAATCCGTCGAGCGTGGGGACATCGCCGACGACGAGGTCGAGGTGGAGATCGCGGCGACCGGCCTCAATTACCGCGACGTGATGTGGTCGATGGGCCTCCTTCCCGAAGAGGCGCTGGAAACCGGCTTCGCCGGTCCGACACTCGGCCTCGAATGTGCGGGCCGCGTGGCACGGGTCGGCGCGGGCGTGACCACATTCAAGGTGGGCGACCCGGTCGTGGCCTTCGGCCCGTCCTGTTTCTCGTCACATCTTGTCAGCAAGGAACACTGGGTCGCGAAGCTGCCCGATGGCGTTTCGCTGAGCCAGGCCGCGACACTGCCGGTGGCCTATTTCACCGCCTATTACTCGCTCGTGACGCTGGGCAACCTCCAGCCTGAGGAAACCGTGCTGATCCACGGTGGCGCCGGCGGCGTGGGCCTCGCGGCCATCGCCATCGCCCGCGACATCGGCGCGCGCATTATCGCGACAGCGGGCAGCCCGGTGAAGCAGCAACTCCTGCGCTCGATGGGTGTTGAACACGTTGTCTCGTCGCGCGAGTCGGGCTTCGCTCAGGCCGTGCGCGACATCACGGACGGGCAGGGCGTCGACATGGTCCTGAACTCCCTCGCCGGTCAGGCGATGGAACAGAGCCTTGCACTTTTGCGACCTTATGGGCGGTTCCTGGAGCTCGGGAAGCAGGATTACTATACCAATACCGGCATCGGCCTGCGCCCGCTCAAGAACAACATCGCCTACCACGGCATCGACGTGGACAGCCTTCTGGCCGACCGTCCGGACATCGCGAGCCGCGAGTTCCGCCGCGTGATGGAGGGGATCGGCGAAGGGCGTTACGCGCCGCTGCCCTATACCGAGTTCGCGGGCGAAGACGTCATCGAAGCTTTCCGCTTCATGCAGCGCTCGGGTCATATCGGCAAGATCGTCGTGCGCCCCAACGACGCCGCCGTGGACTGGGAACCGCTGTTCAAGCCCAAGCAAGGCGGCTGGTTCGTTCTGGCCGGTGGCCTTGGCGGCATGGGGCTCGAGACAGCCAAGTGGCTGGTGCGGGGCGAAGCGACGCATATCGCGCTCCTCGGCCGCCGCACCAAACTGGACGCCGAGACGCAGGAGGTCGTGGACAAGCTCGAGGCGAGCCTCGAGGGCCTTAAGGTCATGTCCTGCGACATCACCGACATGGACAGCCTGAACGCCACGCTCGACGAGTTGCGCAAGAGCGCCCCGATCCACGGGGTGTTCCATACCGCGATGGTGCTCGAAGACCGGGCGATGGCCGAGATCGATCAGGCGCAACTGGACAAGGTGTTGCCGGTCAAGACCAAGGGCCTCGCCAATCTCGACACGGCGACGCGGGCCGACAACCTTCAGTGCTTCGTGGCCTACACGTCCCTCGCCAACCTGATCGGCAACCACGGTCAGGCCGCCTATGTCGCCGCCAACGCCTTCCAGGAAGCGGTGATCGAGGCGCGCGCCGCCGAGGGCCAGCACGCTCAGGCGATGGGCTGGGGCGCGATTACCGACGTGGGCTACCTGCGCCGGGATGAGCAGAAGCGCAACATGCTGCTCCAGATGTCGGGCAACGTGAAATTCTCGGCCGATCAGGCACTTCGGGCACAGGAACTGGCACTCACGCAGCACCTGCGGGGCCACGCCGTCACGGTCACACCGATGGGCTGGGGCCCGTCGATCGGCACGCTTGGCAACCTGCGACGTCCAACCTTCAGCCTCCTGCGCCGTATGGGCGAATCCGGTGGTGCGTCGCAAAGCCTCGGCACCCTGCGCGCGGACTTGGAAAAGCTGCCGTTCGACAAGGCCGTCAAACGCGCGACCGCTTATCTCAAGACCGAGATCGCGGCGATCTTGCGGGTGCCCGAGAACACACTTTCGCCGACCCGGCCACTGGCCGAATACGGGATGGACAGCCTCATGGGCGTCGAACTCACGCTCGCCGCGCAGAAGGTTCTGGGCGACGACCTTCCGGTGCCCTCGCTCGGCGACGACCTGTCGATCACCAAGATCGCCGGTATCTTCGTCACGCACATCCAGTCGGGCGCCGGGGCGGAGGATGACGACACGGCGGCTGCGGTGAAGACCCTCACAAGCCCGCACATGGGCCAGGCGCGGAGCGCGGCGGCGGAATGACCTCCGGCGGCTCCAACGCCCTGTCCGGTGACGCACGGGCCCGCGCTCTGAGCGCGGCGCGCGCGGCGCAGAAGAAGTCCACGAAAAAGGGTGGGCCGCTTGTCGACCACAAGCCGAACCCGCCGTTCGACCAGCTTTCCGGCTTCAAGGAGCGGCTGGCGCTGCGCCAGATCTCCAAGCTGCACGATCTGGGCGACCCGAGCTTCCGCCAGCATGAGGGCCATCCCCGCGCCATGTCGCGGATCGACGGGCGCGACGTGATTAACTTCGGCTCCTATGACTACATCGGCCTCAACGCGGACCCAAGGCCCGCCGAGGCGGCCAAGGAGGCCATCGACCTTTACGGCGTGTCGGCCTCC
>CXWF01050747.1_pt1 | contig 67679 bp, 61 predicted proteins | sample 468421 | NCBI WGS metagenome assembly CXWF01 (sample SAMEA2620812, study PRJEB7988) | marine metagenome | biome: marine biome (ENVO:00000447); feature: surface water layer (ENVO:00002042); material: "saline water (ENVO:00002010), including plankton (ENVO:xxxxxxxx)" | depth 5 m
GAAGAATTGATTCCTATAAACGGGCTTAGTTTACTGCAAGGATGACCAAGAATATAATTTGCGTAACAATTCAGTTACATATATATTGGTAACCAATTCGTTACATTTTAAATAACAAAAAAATGAGAAGGGATGTGTTTCAGGCAATAGCTGATCCGGTTCGACGGGAGATCATTGAGATCCTATCCGAAGAGCCATTGAATCTAAATGCCATCGCGGAACAATTCGATATCAGTCGACCGGCAATATCACGTCACATTAAGATCCTGAATGAGTGTGGTTTAGTTGCTATTGAGCAACAGGGTAGGGAACGCTTTTGCATTATAAAACCTGATACACTTGCTGAGATCGCAAACTGGATCGACCCTTTCCGGGAGTTATGGGAACAGAGATTAGACTCTTTTGAAATGTATCTGGAACAACTTCAATCAAAACAAAACAAAGAAGAAAATGGAAAAGACTCAAGCTAATGACCCTCGGGTAGCTACTATGGTTCGCACTTTTAACGCTCCAAGACAATTAGTTTGGGATGCATGGACTGAAGCAGAACATTTAGTGAATTGGTGGGGACCAAAAGGTATGAACACAAAAGTAGAAGAGCTCAACTTTGAGGAAGGAGGCTCATGGAAATATACTATGATGATGCCGGATGGAAATGAGTTTGTGACTGAAGGGACTTTCACCGAAATAAAAGAACCGGAAAAGTTGGTAACATCAGCCGACTTTAAACCTATGACTGTAGATGTAGTGCTCACTGTTTTGTTTGAAGACTTAGGAGAGCAAACTAAGATGACATTTTCAGTGGCTCATAAGACTGAAGAATATCGCCAACAACAAGAAGAAATGGGTTTCAGAAATGGTTGGGGTTCTACTTTTGATAGATTAGAAGAGTATTTGAAAGAGAAATAAAACAGAAAATTATGATAGCAAGAATTTGGAAAGGTCGTACAAAGCCAGAACATTTTGAGGAGTATACACAGTTTATGATAGATCGTGCAATTCCCGATTACAAAAGTACTAAAGGATTTGTTAAGCTTACGTTCTTGAGGGGGCGGGATGAAGATTTTGCTTACTTCGAATTAATTACTTTTTGGCAAAATATGGAGGTGATCAAAAATTTTGCGGGAGATGATCATCAAAGAGCAAAATATTATCCTGAGGATAAAAAGTATTTGATCGACTTTCCCAAAGAAGTAATACACTATGAAGTTTTTGCAGAAGAATCAGTTATTTAATTACTGTCCAAAGCTTTTTTGATTTCTTCTTCACTTAGGTTTGGGAAAAATTGCTTAAGAACATTCAAATAGAATTCTATTTCTTGATTACTATCAACGGTAATGTTTTTCTTGATAAGAGATAATTCAATTTCAGCAAGCTTTTGTTCACTAAATTGATCGTTGATCATTGGTAAATGTTTAGCGCTCATTTCAGCAACGCGTTGCATTATACTTGCTCTGTCTGAATATCGATCAGTAAATCTCTTGAAATTCAGAAAATTATTTTGACTGGCTAGTACAGCCATATCTTTATTCTTTAGTTCAGCAGGCACAGCTTCGTATTTCATCGCTATCTCGGTTAGCAGTAATTCAGCATGTTCAAGTTTTTTTAGCTCCTGATATATCTCAGCAATTGCAGAATTAAGTTCAAAATTAATTACATCAGCGTCTGAGGCCAACGCATATTCTATTGCGATGTAGTCGTATTGTGGTTGTATAAACCTCCATGTTGAAAAGTTTGTATATCGTTCATTCTTGATCGACTCTCTCCATTCCTCTACTTGGGAAGTACCGGCAAAATCAGGGAAATAGATTCTGAAATATTCCAGGTCTTCCTTTAGACCGATCATTATCTTCTCTTTTTCTGCGTCAATTTTTTTTTGTTCACTATAACTTTGAAAAAGAAATGCCAAATAAACACCCAGAAAAACAATCAAAAATTCAAGCATGAGGAATTTTACACCTTGCTTTGAAAATATTTTAAATGATTGTTCCAAACGTGCCATGTTAATCTACTACCATTTCTTCTTTTACATCTTTCAATTCTTCCGGAATAGAATCTTTTATGGTTTCTACAAAGGCGTTAACGATGTTCTGTTTTAAGAATTCACGACTGTAAACCAATCGGATCTTTCTTGTTGGAACCGGGTCCATAAATTCCTTAATAACACCATTTGCACAGCGGGTATCATGATCCTGCATGGCCAGATAAGGCATTAGCGTGATTCCATAATCCTGTTCAACCAAGCGCTTCAAGGTTTCCAGATTTCCGCTTTCAAAAGAGATGTTGGAATGCTTAAGTTTGTCATTATTCTTCTTGCAAAGCTTCATTGTTTGGTCTCGGAAACAATGACCTTCATTCAGTAACCACAAATCCTGAGAGTAGAGATCGTCTATACAGAGTTTATCTTTTGATGCGAACTCATGTCCTGGAGACAAATAACCTAAAAACGGCTCCGAGAATAACTCATGCTCATAAATATGCTGATTAGTTGAAGTTGCGATAATTCCAACATCAAAATGATCTTCGTGCAACCCCTCCAAAACTTCACTAGTAAGAGCTTCCTCAAAAACTAACTTTACATTAGGATGTTTATCCGAAAAAGGCTTCAGGAAGAGCGGAACCAAATATGGTGCGATGGTAGGAATAATTCCTATTCTGAAGGAACCTTTAAGCTCACCATCTTTCACGGAAACCATATCTTCAATGTGCTTAGAACCGCTCAATATTACTTTGGCCTGATCAATGATCTGCTCACCAATTGCAGTTGGTACTACCGGCGATTTGGAGCGATCGAAAATTAAAACTCCCAACTCATCTTCCAGCTTCTGAATTTGCATACTAAGTGTGGGTTGCGTGATATAGATCTTCTGAGCTGCCGTTGCAAAATGTCGGTATTTATCTACTGCTACAATGTATGAAAGTTGGGTAAGCGTCATATCTGAAATTAGTTTACATCAAATTAATTACTTCTGGCAAAAAAAGCTGTCTGAATTAAGGAAAACAGATTCATTAATTAAAATCCCAATATAGGTGAAACACAACTATTAATTTTTTTATGATATGATTATACTCGGGTATGTATTTAATCTTCGATACCGAGACTACCGGACTTCCTCAAAATTTTTCAGCACCCATTACCGATTTGGAAAACTGGCCAAGATTGGTTCAGTTAGCGTGGCAACACCACGATCATACAGGGAAATTGCTTTCAAGTGGAAACTTTATCGTAAAGCCGGAGGGTTTTACGATTCCATTCAATTCAGAAAAGATTCATGGTATTTCAACAAAGCGTGCTCATGAAGAAGGGGAAGATCTCGAATTTGTTTTGCACGAGTTTCGTAAAGCGATAGACAAAGCTCATTTTCTGATCGGACATAATGTAAGTTTTGATGAGAAGATCATGGGAGCGGAGTATATCCGGAAGAAGATTCCATCTGCTATCATGGATAAAGCAAAGATCGATACCAAAGATGATGGTACTGATTTTTGTAAGATCGAAGGAGCGCGCGGATATAAATGGCCAACACTTACCGAATTACATTGGAAGTTATTTGATAAAGGTTTTGAAGATGCTCACGATGCAGCAGCCGATGTAGAGGCTACTGCCAGAATTTTTCTTGAAATGGTTCGATTGGGTGTCACAAAAGTAAACTTTCCGATCGATGCGAAGCTATACCAGCCGTCTGCAAGTTATATGAAGCGGGAGCATTACATAGATCTGAAATCTCCGTCACGTATCAAAAAAAAAGATGAGGTAACAGAAACCTCAACGGATGATGTTAATGAGATCGATGTTAAAGTCGAGATCGATGAAGATATTGCATTCACACATTTACATTGTCATTCAAAATTTTCTGTACTTCAGGCTACTGCAGGAATTAAAGAACTGGTAGCAAAAGCCAAAAAAGAGGGAATGCCGGCTGTAGGTCTTACCGATCTCGGTAATATGTACGGAGCGTTTTCATTTGTTGCAGCTGCAAATGATGCCGGAATTAAACCCATTGTTGGTTGCGAATTCTATGTAGTCGAAGATCGTCATCAAAAGAAATTTACCCGAGACAACAGAGATAAACGGTATCAGATTCCTCTACTTGCTAAGAATCAAAACGGGTACAAAAATCTCGCAAAACTAAGTTCTATAGGTTTTACTGAGGGGTATTACTACAAGTTTGCCCGAGTAGATAAAGAAGTAATCAAAGAATATTCTGAGGATCTTATCTGTTTGAGTGGTGGAACTAGAGGTGAATTGGCTGATCTTATCCTCAATAAAGGGGAAGAATATGCAGAGGAAGCTTTGCAATGGTGGAAAGAAGTTTTTGGCGATGATTTCTATCTGGAAGTGATCAATCACGGACTAGATGAAGAATTGAAAGTGAATGAAGTTTTTAAAGAGTTTTCTAAAAAATATGACGTAAAGCTGGTTGCATCCAACAATGTATTTTATTTGGAGCAAGAAGATTCAGAAGCACATGATGCCTTGATCTGTATTGACGACGGAAAGTTAAAAAGTACTCCGATCGGAAGAGGTAAAGATTTCCGATGGGGTTTCCCGAATAACGAATTTTATTTTAAGACTACCGAGGAAATGAAGGCGCTGTTTCCGGATATGCCGGAAGCAATTCTCTCTACCAAAGAAATTGTAGACAAAGTTGAGCCGATCAAGCTTTCCAGAGATGTGATCCTTCCTAACTTTGAATTACCCGAAGGATTTGAAACTGAGAATGATTATCTCAGACACCTGACATTAGAAGGCGCCAAGCCAAGATATCCTGAGTTTACTGATGAGGTAAAAGACAGAATTGATCTGGAGTTAGGTATCATTTCAGACATGGGTTTTGCAGGATATTTCCTCATTGTTCAGGATTTTATAGCTGCAGCACGTGATATGGGCGTTTATGTGGGCCCGGGACGTGGTTCTGCAGCAGGTTCGGTAGTCGCTTACTGCACAGGAATTACAAATATTGATCCTCTGAAGTACGATCTTCTTTTTGAGAGATTTCTGAATCCGGAACGTATTTCCATGCCGGATATCGATATTGACTTCGATGATGACGGCCGCCAAAAAGTGATCGAGTATGTAGTAAATAAATACGGAAAAGATCAGGTTGCTCATATTATCACGTTTGGATCTATGGCAGCGCGTTCTTCTGTTCGTGATGTAGCCAGAGTGTTAGATCTGCCATTATCTGACGCAGATCGTTTGGCAAAATTGGTTCCTGAACGTCCGGGTACTTCGTTGGATGACGCTTTTGGGGAAGTAAAAGAACTTCGCGATATGAAAGCCGGAGAAGGCCTGGAAGCAGAGACATTAAAAATGGCGCATGTACTGGAAGGATCGGTTCGAAATACAGGAATTCACGCTGCAGGGGTGATCATCGCTCCGGATAAACTTACAGAATATATTCCGGTTAGTACTGCAAAAGACGCTGATCTGTATGTGACCCAGTTTGATGGTAGCGTAATTGAAAACGCTGGTATGCTTAAAATGGATTTTCTGGGATTGAAAACCCTGTCGATCCTGAAAACGGCTATTGCATATGTAAAGGAAAACCATGGTAAAGAATATGATCTGGATGATATTCCTTTGGATGATGAAAAGACTTATAAGCTTTACCAAAAGGGTGGAACCTTAGGAACTTTTCAGTTTGAGAGTGAAGGGATGCGAAAGTATCTCAAAGACTTGAAACCGACTACCATTAATGATTTGATTGCAATGAACGCATTGTATCGACCGGGACCGATGCAGTTTATTCCGGATTACATCAAGCGTAAACACGGAGTTGAAAAACCAGAATACGATCATGAATTGATCAAAGATATTCTGGAACCAACGTTCGGGATTATGATCTATCAGGAGCAGATCATGAATGTAGCGCAGAAGATGGGTGGTTATACACTTGGCGGTGCCGATCTTCTCCGAAGAGCGATGGGTAAGAAAAAGCATGAAGTGATGGAGGCAGAGAAGCCGAAATTCATTGAAGGTGCTCAGGCTCAGGGCGTGGATGAGAAAACGGCGATCTCTGTTTTTGAAAAGATGCAGATGTTTGCCAGCTACGGTTTCAATAAATCTCACTCTGCGGCTTATTCGGTGGTAGCTTATCACACAATGTATTTCAAGGCAAATTATCCGGCTGAATATATGGCTGCGGTAATGAGTCACAATATGAGTGACATCAAAAAGATAGCTTCATTTATTGAAGAATGTCACCGTTTGGGAATCGAAGTTGATCCACCAAATATCAATACAGCACGAGGAAAATTTGTAGCCAAAGACGGTCGCGTTCAATATGGCATGTCGGCAATAAAAGGAGTGGGTTCTTCCGCAATTAAACAGATCGTTGAAGAGCGAGAATCAAAAGGACTGTTTAAAAGTATTTTCGATTTTGCAGCACGGATTGATTCCAGAGTGTGCAATAGAAGAACACTGGAAAGTTTGATCGCTGCAGGCGCTTTTGATGAATTGAATGACAATCGTGCTGAGTTGATGATGGGAGTGGAGGATATTCTCCAATATGGTGCCCGCAAGCAAGAAGAAGAGCGTTTAAGTCAGGTAAATATGTTTGGAGGAGACGCCGGTGGAGCAATGTCTCAGGAACCGAAACTGAAACCCGTTCCCAAATGGAGCAGTATTGAGCGGCTTAATAATGAGCGTGAATTAATTGGGTTCTATCTGAGTGGACATCCGTTAACGAAGTATGAAGAAGATATAAAGCTTTTTGGAAGCCAGAACCTGAGTGATGAATGCATGAACAGGCTTCAGCACGAATCTACGATCAGATTCATTGCTATAATAACAAGCAAACGGCAGACAACAGATAAAAAGGGAAGACCGATCGCATTTCTTCAGGTAGAGGATTTGCACTCTTCAATGGAATTAGCTGTGTTCAGTAAACAATTCGATCAGTTTTCGGCGCTTCTGGAAGTTGATAATGTAGTTTTTATCTCTGGAAAATTTGTGAAGCGTGAACGGGGTGATAGCGTTATTGTAAATAATATTGAACGGGTTGAAAATCTGCGGGAAAAACATCAGGATAATTTGAATCTCAAACTTCAGATAGATACGGCTACCATTGATAATGAAGTGCTGGATAGAATGGAAACTCTATTAACAACAAATCGTGGAAGCACTATGGTTAAAATGTTAGTTCACAGTAAAGAAGCTAACGGGCCTATCAGAATGAATATGAGGAACTTTGTTGTTGATCCTAACCCAGAGTTAATGAAAGGATTACGAGAAGTACTTGGAGAAGAAAGCGTTGAATTAGTTAAAGGTTCATGATAAAGGGGTGCAATGAAGCTGATAATTACAAACAATGTGACTAGTTATCGGAATTATTCGCATATTTAGTGCAGTAAATAAAGACATTAATTTAATTTTTGAACAATGGGAAAAGCATTAGAATTTACAGACGGCAACTTTGAAGCTGAGGTACTTAACTCAGATAAACCGGTACTTGTAGACTTTTGGGCTGAATGGTGTGGTCCTTGCCGCATGATCGGTCCGGTTGTAGAAGAAATGGCAGGGGAATACGAAGGAAAAGCAAAGATCGGAAAAGTGAATGTGGACAATAATCCTGATATTTCAGTGAAGTACGGCATCAGAAGTATTCCTGCATTATTGATCTTCAAAAACGGTGAAGTAGTTGATCAGATCGTTGGTGCGGTTCCAAAACCACATCTAACTAAGCAATTGGATGCTCAACTCGGTTAAGATTAAGTGATTTTAAAAAATTCAAAGCCATTCTGATAGTTCAGGATGGCTTTTTTTTGTTTAATCTTTTTTATTAGCAAAATACCAGATCACCCAACCTATTCCGAAAATGGCTAAAGCTATTCCAAATCCGCCTAAGAAAGCGTAAAGTAGGTAAGGAATGATGATACTTACTACAATCCCGGTAATGGCTTTAAGTGGGGAAGCGGCAACTCCGGCAGCTCCAAGAAATGATTTTAATACACGTGCTAATCTTGCCAACATGATGTCTCCTTGTTTATAAACTTTTTGAGACTACGATGTAAATTTAAAAAAGATTCGCTTAGTAATAGCCACTAAAACACAAAGACACAAAAAGGTTCATTCATAAAAGTAGATTCTTAGTGCTTCCGTGCTTTTGTGGCACATTACACTTTCAAGCTAAAGCAAAAGCATCTTCTTCTTTGAAGTTGAGAAGGATTTCCAGAATAGGGTCCATCGTGTCATGTTTCATGAGTTCCATACGGAGTTTTTTCCCATTATAAATGCCTTTCAGATACTGACCATAATGTTTTTTCATGATCACAACGCCATATTTTTCTCCCTGGTGAGCAACAGATAATCGGAGTTGCTCTGCACAAACATTGAGTTTTTCTTCAAGCGATGGTTCTGGTAATAATTCTCCTGTTTCCAGATAATGCCTAGATTGTTCAAAGATCCATGGATTTCCAATGGCTCCTCGACCGATCATGACTCCATCAACTCCGGTTTCATCAAACATTTTTTTTGCAAGCTCAGGAGATGTCACGTCTCCATTTCCAATAATAGGGATCTCAAGTCCGGGAGTGTCTTTGAGCTTCTTCAACCATTCCCAGCGGGCATCACCTTTATATTTTTGGCATCGAGTTCTGGCATGTACCGTTAGTGCTTTTACACCAATTTTTTGCAGCATCAGTGCTACTTCTTGAATTCTTATGGTGTCATCATCCCAACCAAGACGAGTTTTAACGGTAACGGGTCTGTCAGTAACAGCGTCTACTACAGTTCCTGCCATCCGTTCCATCATATCCAGATCTTTGAGACAAGCGGCTCCTGCACCTTTGTTGACGACTTTATAAACAGGGCAACCGAAGTTTATATCAACAACATCAGGATTATTATTCAGTGCTACTTTAGCAGCACCATGCATAGCTTCTTCACGTCCGCCAAATATCTGAATTCCAAATGGTCGCTCACTCTCATTATAGCTCATTTTATGAAGCGCTATTTCTGAGTCCCGGATAAGAGCTTCAGAACTTATAAATTCAGTAAATACAATGTCAGCGCCCTTTTCTCTACAAATTTGTCTGAACGGAGAGTCGGTTACGTCTTCCATCGGAGCTAAAAAAAGCGGTTTTTCCGGTAAAATGATGTCATCAATATTCATAACCCTAAGTTAAGGAATGTACGACAATTTTTTCAGTATCGATTTTGATAGTCCGTGTTAGTCATTTCGTAGATTAACTGCTATATTTTAGTCTTTTAAAATTAATATCAAATTTAGAGTAACTATGTCACTTGGAACAAAGAGTATAGAAGAACTTTTAGGGGATGAAGCTTCTTTTTTGCTAAACCATACAAGCCAAACTATTAAGAAAGAACGTTTAATAAAGCCATCAGGCAAATACGTTGATGAAGTTTGGTATCATTCAGACAGAAATAACAGAGTATTGGGTAACCTACAGTGGTTATTGGATCACGGAAGACTTGGTGGAACAGGATATGTTTCTATTCTTCCTGTAGATCAGGGGATTGAGCATTCAGGTGGCGCATCATTTGCAAAAAACCCGGACTATTTCGATCCTGAGAATATTATTAAGCTAGCTATTGAAGCAGGTTGCAATGGAGTAGCTTCAACTTTTGGTGTTCTTGCTACTATGAGTAGAAAATATGCTCATAAGATTCCATTCATTGTAAAGATCAATCACAATGAGTTGTTGACATATCCGAATACTTTTGATCAGATCATGTTCGGTAATATTGAACAAGCATACAATATGGGTGCTGCAGCAGTCGGAGCTACTATCTATTTCGGTTCTGAAGAATCTAGTCGCCAAATTCAGGAAGTTGCTGAAGCATTTTCTTATGCACATGAACTTGGAATGGCTACTATTCTTTGGTGTTATACCAGAAATAATGCTTTCAAAGTTGATGGTGAAGACTACCATACATCTGCAGATCTTACCGGACAAGCAAATCATATTGGAACAACTATAGGTGCTGATATAATCAAGCAGAAGTTGCCAACTAATAATGGTGGTTTTAAGGCTTTAAACACAGGCGACTCAAGCTATGGAAAATTAGATGAAAGAATCTATTCAGAGCTTACTTCAGATCACCCAATTGATTTGGCAAGATATCAGGTTCTAAATTGTTTTGCTGGACGTGCCGGTTTGATCAACTCAGGCGGAGCATCAGGGTCCAACGATTTTGCTGATGCAGTAAAAACTGCGGTTATTAATAAAAGAGCAGGTGGAATGGGGCTTATTAGTGGTAGAAAAGCATTCCAACGTCCGATTAAAGAAGGTGTTAAATTATTGAATATGATTCAGGATGTATATCTTGATGAAGACATAACTTTAGCATAATTAGTACGTATTCTTTTCGCCTTGCCAGTATAAGTGGCAAGGCATTTTTTTATTTTTTTTCAGTTAAGGAATAATCTATTTGAGTTCAGGAATCGTTAATACTACCGAGCCACAAAATTTCATATCCAAGAAATATCTATTTCTTTCAATTGGATTGAGCATAGCCACGATGGCCGGGGTAATCTGGTATACTTATACTCCGGGTGTCTTGGACCACCTTGCACCAAAAAGGTTGCCTGGACTTGTAATTGCTCTCATTGTTTCATTTTTAAGAATATGGTTCTCAGCATCTAAAATCAGGTTTTTAGCTGAGAAGCAAATAGGTTGGCTTGCCTCATTCAGAGTTGTGTTGGCTTGGGACTTTACTTCCGCGGTATCACCATCCACGATTGGAGGAGCACCAATGGCAACCTATGCTATGAACAAAGAAGGAATGAAGTTAGGCTCTGCTACCGCTATTGTACTTTATGGAGTTTTGCTTGATCAGATATGGTTTGCTTTGGCTATACCTATTTTATTAATTGCAGGTATTTTTTATGAAGTTGTCCCTCCTGAAATTGGTTTGGTTGGAGAAGCTTCGATGTTACTTTTATATGCCGGACTACTGAGTTATGCTGGTGTATTAGCATATGGTGTTTTGATAAATCCAGCTGCAATCAAAAAAGTGGTACTCTTTGTTTTTAAACTACCTCTTCTAAGAAAATACAGAGATAAAATAGGAGAAGAAGCAGAGAATCTTGAAGAATATGCACACCAAATGAGAAAAAAGCCTGCCAGTTTTTTATTCAAAGCTTTTTTTCTTTCAACAATGTCGTGGATCTGTCGAATAGCGTTGGCTACAATTGTAGTATTAAGCTTATTGCCTGCCGATGAGGTTCTATCTCTACTACGTAGCTTATCAATGAACTTGGCATTTTTAGTTGTGCCAACACCCGGAGGTAGTGGTGGTGTAGAGGGTTTATTCGTATTATTTCAAGGACCATTAATTGAAAGAAAGTCCTTTATTGGTTTAGCTGTTTTTTTATGGAGAATCATCAGTTACTATATAAGTATAGCTTTGGGAATGATGGCAGCTACTTGGTATATCAACAGGTCTGTTGTTGAAAGTAAAATCAAAGACTAATATTGGCTAAGCAAAGAACACAATTTAAATGTACTAATTGCGACCATACTTCAGCAAAGTGGTTAGGCAGCTGTCCTTCATGTGGAAAGTGGAATACCTTTGAAGAATCAAAAATTGAGGAAAAATCAGCAAGCCATAAAGCCAAAGTTGAAGGCTTAGATGGGGAAGAAAAACCACAGAATTTAAACGAAGTTGAGACTTCTGAGAATTCCAGATTTCTGAGCAATATAAAAGAGTTTGATCGGGTGCTTGGCGGAGGGTTTTTACATGGTGCTTATATCTTAATTGGTGGAGAACCCGGGGTTGGAAAAAGTACACTTACTCTTCAAATTGCTAAATCCAATCCTGATTTAAAGATCTTATACTGTGCAGGAGAAGAGTCAGCCGGGCAAATAAAACAGAGAGCTAAAAGACTCGGAGTCACATCAGATAAACTTTTGGTTTATAATGAAACTCAAATCAATAAGATCATAGATGAGGTTCAGAAAATAGAACCAGATTTACTTATTGTAGATTCTATTCAAACCGTGTACCGAACAGAGTTGCAAAGTATGCCGGGTAGCATTCAGCAGGTTAAAGAATGTGCCGCACTATTTCAGCAGCTTGCAAAAAAAAAGAATATCACTACTATCGTAATTGGGCACGTTACCAAAGAAGGTGACATAGCCGGACCTCGGGTTCTGGAGCATATGGTTGATACAGTTCTTCAGTTTGAGGGTGATAAGAACTATACATACCGATTGCTTCGAAGTTTAAAAAACAGATTCGGACCGGCTCAAGAAGTGGGTGTTTTTGAGATGAAAGAAGACGGTTTAATCGAAGTCTCTAATCCATCAGAATTATTCATTTCTGATAAAACTGAAGGTGTTAGCGGAAATGCTATTGTTTGCACAATGGAGGGCTCGAGACCACTTTTAATTGAAGTTCAGGCCTTGGTTACGGCTTCGGCTTATGGAACACCACAACGGACTTCTAACGGATTTGACAGAAACAGATTAGCTCTTTTATTGGCAGTTCTTGAAAAAAGAGCCGGTTATAGTTTTTCAAATCATGATGTGTATTTGAATATTGCAGGAGGGTTCAGGCTCAATGACCCGGCCGGAGATCTGGGAGTCTGCTGTGCTTTGGTTTCCAGTTTATTAGATAAAGCCATAAGTCAGCGCATGGCATTTATTGGCGAAGTTGGGTTGGGTGGAGAAGTTCGAATTGTTCCGCACATAGAGCAAAGGAAAAAAGAGGCAGCAAAATTGGGATTCCAATATTCAGTTGTTCCACAGGGGAAGGGGTCTGAGGGAATCAGATATGTAAAAGAAGCTATAAAAAAAGCCCTCACTTAACAGTAGTGAAGGCTTGAGATCTTTAGCTGATTTTAGTCAGCACACTCACTTCCAGACTCTTCTAAAGCGGTAAAGGATCCTTCAAAAGATAACGTTCTGATGCCTTGACTTGAGTAATGATCTTCTGAACAACCTATTTTTGAGTCTGGCTGATATCCATTAATTTCTCTGGACTCAACACTAAAGGTTCCACTGAAGCTGCCATCTTCTAACCTTACGACTTCCAGCATACCAGAATCTACTGAAAATGGAACAGCACATTTACCATCGGGGTATAGTAATACATCTGAAAAGTCACCAGGGATAATGTCAAAATCTTTGGTGTACACTGCGTTCTCATTAAAATCATGAGATACATATATATCAACTGTAGGGCAAGTTTTAGCGTCTTCACAGTTAGTTTGAATTGAAATTTGATTGATCTCGCTATTTAAACCTTTGTAAGTAGATGTCCCACTCAAATCTGACTTGACATCATTTATTTTATACTCGGATTCAAATGGATTTGGTATTTGAACTGTATTAGGGCCGGTAGAGCATGCTAAGCAAATAAAGATTAATAATGGTAAATATTTCATATCGTTCAATTAATTGAAATGAAAGGGTTTATACCATAATTTAAATAAATTGAGAATAAAGTCAATAAAAAAAGCCTTCACGCAAAGGGCGTGAAGGCTTAAATTTGTGATGACAACGGGAATCTAATAATTCTCTCGTTGACGGCGACGTTGCTCGCGCACAGCTTTTTTCATAGCTTCGCGACGCTCCATAGAAGGCTTAGTAAACTGTTGTCTGTCCTTGTACTCATTTAGAATACGAGAACGAGTAATAAGCTTCTTAAACCTGTTAATCGCGCGTTCAACACTTTCGTTGTCTTTAACTTCAACACCTAGCATTGAGTCTCACTTCCTTTCGTTTGTTTTTTTATCCCATAATTGGGGTTGCAAATATACAAAAAATGTGGCAAAATCTGGAATTCTAAATTTTCCTTAACCAACTACCGATTTAATGGACGAAGAAAAGTCAACACCGCCACAGCAAAAACAGCCTAAAGGCTTCTTAGAAGAGCTTATGGAGGATGTATTTAATTTAGATCGGGGATTACCTGGAACGATCTGGGGAATGTTAAAAAAACCGGAGGAAGTAATAGACGCGTATTTTACTGATCGAGGAAAATATGTGACCCCACTTCGGTATTGTATTTTTATTCTTGCTGTAACCACTTTTATCTCTGTACGATTCATTGACTATGATGCAATGATGACGAATGCGATGGAAATGGGTGCAGGAGAGAGCCTTGAAGATCTGTTAGCTCAGTTAAATCAAATGATCCCTTCTTTTGATTGGGAAGCCTATTTTTAAAATATTAATGAAATTACGGTGAGCTTAGTTCAAAAGTTTAATCAGGCTCTTTATTTGGTTTTATTAGCTCCTATTTTCGCACTTTTTACAAGGATGTTCTTCAAGAAGAAAAAAAGTAGATTTGTTGAGCATTATGTTTTAATGGTTTACTCATTAACGTCTTTTTCCATTTTTTCGATATTTATGTTACCAGTAATGAAAATGATGGAAAGTGCAGAGACACCATTAATATTCTTTATGGGAATTCCTCTGATGCTGGGATTTTTGATGTATGCTACTGTTAGATATTTGGGATTAAAAGGATTTTCAGAATATTTACAAACGGTAATTGCGTTAGTTCTTGGTTACATATTGTATTCAATCGTCCAAACATTGTTTATTTATTTGGGAGCATATTTAATGGTAATTTTTTAAGAAATTTCTTGCTCTAAAACGCCCATTCCGAATAAAGCAAAATCATATTTAGCGGGATCGCTGGAGTCTAGAAAACAAAGTTTTTCCGTTAATTCTTGCACTGCTTTCCAGTCGTTTTGTATTCTTTTCAGCAATCCTAACGCTCGTGCTTGTCTTGCTACATGAACATCGAGCGGAATCATTAGTTCAGAAGCAGGCATAAAATTCATTATACCTAAATCAACTGAACCACTTCGGATACACCATCGCAAATACATATATAATCGCTTGCAGGAGCTGTTCTTCTCAGAATTCGAAATATGTTTTCTGGTTCTTTGTGGAATTTCAGGGTGGAAGGCAAAGAAATCTTCATGAAAAACAGCTATCAATTCTCTGCCCTGATCTTTGGATCTTTTATAACACATCTCCCAAAATCCTTCAAAAGTCTGATACTCTTTTAAAATACTTTGCAGTGTTTTGATGAGCCAGTAGATATCTATTGGTTTAAACGTTCGATGTTTAAAGCCGTCCAGCTTATCTGCATCAGATTCGTTGAAATTCAAAACGAAATCAGCAGGTTTGTAATCCATTCGTTTTTACAGATCATCTACTTTGTTGATCACAATATCACGTCGACCCCAAGCCATAATTGCCGCAAAAAATCCCGCAAGCTCTTTGTCGTTTTTTTCCTCAAAAGCATACATAAACTGGATGGGATCGTTATCTATAAAATCCGGTTGCTCGATTTTATTGACTAGTTCATCCAGCTTGGGCTTGAGCTGAAGAAGTTTATTTTTTGATAGAGGTCCGGGCATTATTTTTTTAATAGGTTAAGCATCAGTTCAATCTAAGAGCTTCTTATCATTTGTCATTTCGAACGGAGTGAGAAATCTAAAGAACTATCTTTGTTTACGATTTCAGAGGATTCGAAATGACAAAATGAAAATGAATATACCTGAAAGTAGATAATTCACCTTTCACTATTTAGTTCATCACCAATCAACTTCTCCGTCAATACTTTATTCGCTTTCGGGAATGGATATTCTTCAAGTTCAGATCTTTTAACCCAGCGTATTTCCTGGCTGCTTTTTGGTTCTGGGGTGCCAGAAATGAGTGTACAAAACCACGCGTGCATTGTAATAGAAAAATGAGAATAGGTATGTTTTAAATTCATGAATTCTTTGTAGGCGTGGACTTCTACCCCTAGCTCTTCTTGTAATTCTCTCTCTATAGTTTGTTGAATGGATTCACCTTTTTCTTGTTTGCCGCCCGGAAATTCCCATAGTCCACCAAGCATGGCATCTTCAGGTCTAAGTGCAATTAAAAGTTTACCATCTTCAGCTTCAATAATTCCAACGCCAATGACTTTATGAGGTTTCTTCTTGGCTTTAGATTTATAAGGTATGGAGTCTGTCTTAGCAATTTTTGTAGCGATACATCCTGATTGAATAGGGCAATTAAAACAATCAGGCTTTTGTGGAGAACAGATAGTCGCACCCAATTCCATCATCCCTTGATTAAATTCAGCAGGCTTTTCGTGACTTATGAGTTCATTTACTAAAGTCTGAACCTGTTTTACGGTGCCGGTTTTTCGAACGTCTTCCTTAATTCCGTAATATCTGGTGATAACCCTGATTACGTTTCCATCAACAACGGCATTAGGTTTTCCAAAAGCTATGCTAGTAATTGCAGCAGCAGTATAAGGACCAATCCCTTTTAACTTTATGATTTCATCGTAAGCTTCAGGCAGTTTTCCACCATAGTTTTCAACGATCATCTTTGAAGCAGCGTGAAGGTTTCTGGCTCGGCTGTAATATCCTAATCCTTCCCAAGCTTTCAGAACCTGTTGCTGATCAGCATTTGCCAGATCATATACTGTAGGAAATTTAGCCATAAAATTTTCAAAATATGGCCAAGCCTGACCTACTCTAGTTTGTTGCAGCATAATTTCGGAGATCCAGATTTTGTAAGGATCTTTTTCTCCACGCCAAGGCATTTCACGTTTATGTTCCTTATACCAGGTTAGAAGACTGTTAGTAAATGCCGAATTTGAGAGTTCAGTCAAATCTAGTTTCCATCTCCTCTTGAAATATCCAGAACAGTCAAAGTTATATCTTGTGAAGAAGCTGCGCCAAGTTGATCAGAAGCAATTACACGAAAAGTAAAATCTCCAACTTGTCTTGGATTTGGTGTCCAAGTAAAAAGTCCTGTTTCTTCGTTTATCGAAGCTCCTTCAGGCAGATCAACGCCTAAATAACGTATTAACGAGCTTGAGGGCTCTTCCGGATCTATAGCTTGAATTTGTAATGAAAATGATTCGTTTATCGCAATATTTGAAACTCTAACAGGGCTGAATCTAGGCGGTGTATTGAAAGAACGAACATCAACGGTAAAACTGGTGCTGTCTGATTCTCCGTTAGAGTTAGTGCCTACAATTGTAAACCAATTCATTCCTATTTGGCTTGGTGAAGGTTGCCAGTAAAATCCCTGCTTTTTTATAGAAGCATTAGTAGTTTTGGATCGAATTGAAAACTCAACATCATTCGATGAATGTCCATTTTCGATTTCCAGTCCCAGTAGTAAAGAATTTGGGTACGTAAGAATTTGGTCAGGAATTTCTTTTAAGGCAAAAGGTCCCGTTGGTATTATTTCAGCAGAACGGTCTAACGTGGAAACCGCCAAACGGGTGACCTTATTATTTTCCACAAGCCATAATTTATTTCCACTTTTTGCGATGTAATTACCTGCTTGAGTATCAGTTTTCCATGATGTTAATGGTTCTCTATTTTTTGAGTACCATAGTTTTCCTGATACAGAACGTACAAAAGTAAAGCCATTCCAAAATTTAACGGTTTCAATTTTTTCATTTATAGTTCCGACTTTTCTCCCCAGACCGTTTCCTGTAATTTCAAATAGGTCGCCTCGTTCGGAGGCTCCCCACAATCTATCTTCATCTATAAAAAGATCAGATAAGCGCTGAGAAATATTTTTGCTTTCACTGAAAGTTAGAGTGTTATCTTCAGAAGTGAATACATCCAGTTTAGAATTAGCGGTAAGCACAAATAATTGATTGGTAATGGGAGAAGAAATAACATCAATAACAGATACATTTCTGCCCACATCCTGTATGATGGAAATCTCTGAGTCTACTGTTTCAGGGGTATCTAAAGAAAGTGCACCTAAGCCGGATTCACCTAGAGCAACATAAAGTTTGTTTTGTAAACGAGCGGCTGCCAAAGGTTTTTGAGGGAGCAAGGTAGCAGAATATACTCCCAGTACTGATGTTGGCTCTAAAATTGTCAGCCTTTTATTTTCTCCAAACATATACGCAAACCGAACATCAGCAGAAAGATGATACCCGCGGCGTTGCATACCTGAAGAAGTATACAGCCATTGTAAATTCTCAGGCTTAATTCTGAAAACAGCCATGCCATCTTGATCTGAAAGAATGTACAAATGAGTTGGTGAGGCTTCTATCGCTCTTATTGATGGAATATTCATCAGTTGTGAATAATCCTGAATCAGCACCTCATCTTGTGCTTGAATAGAAATAACCGACATTATAAGTATTAAAAAACCGGTACTAAATTTAAATCTCATCATTTCCTTTTATAACCAATTATGTTTCTTATACCAATGAATAGTTCTTGAAATACCTTCTTCCAAAGTTACCTTGGGTTTATATCCCAACTCTTGTTCTGCTTTTCTTGATGAGCAAGTCCACTCAAGTACAAGTTCATTAGCTTTTTCTTTATTGAGAACGGGATAGTTGCCAAATAATGATGCAAATGTTTCAAGAGAAGTACCAATTTTTTTAACTAGCCAAGGCTTTAATTTTAATTTTATAGCTTTTTTACCCATTACTTTTTGGGTAACGGCATGAATTTGGTTCCAATTGTACGTTTCCGGACCTGTAATAAAATATGTGTGTACTCCGGAATCCAATTTTTGTGATGCTTTCATTATTCCATTTATCAAATCATCTACATACACCATAGAAAGGCGTGGATGGTTCCCGTCGCCAACCATTGTGCTCAATCCTTTTTTGAAAGTGCTGAAATAAGTGAATATCTGATCTTCTCTTGGGCCGTAAACAGCAGGAGGACGAATAATTTTTATAGAATCATATTTGCCAGCAAACTGATGGATCGATATTTCCATATCTCGTTTGGAGCGTCCGTATGAACTAACAGGGGCAAGTATTTTGTTTTCATCAACGGGTGTTCCATGGCTGGGACCCGCTGCGGCCAGTGAAGACAGAATAACAATATTTGTAATACCATTTTTTTGGGCAATTCTGATAATGTCTTCCGTTGGGGAGACATTAGCTAAATTGAATTCTTTTTGGCTTGGAGCTTTTACAATAGCAGCTAAATGAAATATTACATCAGCGCCTTTTATCCCTTTTGTAAGAGCATTATAGTCGGTTAAGTCTCCCTTAATTCTTACAAAATCTTTTCCATTCAGCCATTTATCGGTAGAGCGAACTAAACATCGAACTTCAGTATACTTCTCATCTTTGATCAGACGATCTGCCAAGTGACTTCCAATAAAACCTGTTGCTCCAGTTATAAAGGCTTTCATTTATTGCTTATATTCCTTAGTTATTTTTGCTGAAATTATTAATAAGATGTGCTAAAGATACGCATCTACTATTTGCTTTTAAACTTTTATGAAAGATCTTCGAGTTGCTCTTTTTACTGGCAATTACAATCATATCAGAGATGGTGTTTCCCTTACGCTAAATAGGTTAGTAAATTATCTGGAAGACCAGGGAATCAGTGTGTTAGTTTTTGGTCCATCCATCAAGAACCCACCTATGGATCACAACGGAGAGTTGGTTGTAACACCTTCAATACCGATGCTGGTTCCGGGGAGAAAAGAATATCGCATTACAACACATTTTCCCAAGTCGGCAAAAAAACGATTGGAAGAGTTTAATCCTACGCTAATTCATTTGGCTACACCGGATGGATTAGGAATAGGAGCTTTGAAGTGGGCGAACAAGAAAAATATTCCAGTTGTTAGTTCGTACCACACTCATTTTTTGGCTTACACAAGCTACTATTCATTGTATTTGTCGCCGGTTAAAAAACCGTTTGAATGGTTAATGAAGTGGTTTTATAAAAAAGCGATTCATATTTATGTTCCAAGTGAATCAATGATCGAAGAGCTTAGCAGATTGGGGCTGGAAGGGGATAAGAGAATTTGGGCACGAGGAATAAATCTGGAATTATTTAATCCATCTAAACGGGATATGGAATGGAGAAGGTCGGTTGGATTCAAAGATGATGATATTGTTGTGACTTTTGTATCAAGATTAGTTTGGGAGAAAGAATTAAGTACTTATATAAAAAGCGTAAGAGCTCTTCAAAAGAAGAACTCGAAAGTGAGAGCTTTGGTAGTTGGAGATGGCCCGGCCAGGAAAGAAGCAGAAGAAAATTTTCCAAGCGGCCATTTTACAGGATTTGCTACAGGTGAAGACCTGGCCAAAGCGTATGCTAGTAGTGATGTTTTTCTGTTCCCTTCCCACACTGAAACATTCGGAAATGTGACATTGGAAGCTATGGCAAGTGGTTTGCCATGTTTAGTAGCTGATGCAATTGGTAGTAAATCATTGGTTGATGATGGCGTGAATGGAAAATGGGCAGAAAAGCAAAATGTTAAAGATTTCACCGAAAAATTAGAATGGCTTACCAGCGATGAAAACAGAATGAAAGAGATGGGAAAAAAATCCAGAGAAATGGCTACCGAATATGATTGGGATAAAATAAATGCAGGATTGGTCAGAAATTATAGAGAAGCTTTAGAGCTTCCACAATCTTAATAAAAAGTATATTCGATTTGCGCATTCTTTACGTTTCTCATCTTCATCCACCCAAAAATGCTCCTTTAGATAATATGGGAGGCATGCAGCGTGTAAGCATGCAACTAATTGATGAACTTAGTTCCAGAGATGACATAGAGATAAGAACCATTATTCAGCATGCCCCATGGAAGGGAATAGAAATTAAAACCGCATTTTTTTTAGCCAAACTGGTTTTTAAACTTCCAAAGATTGTACAAGATTATAAACCGGATGTGATTCTTTTTTCGTCGATGGTGACAGCTACTCTTGCTAAATTTTGTAGAAAGAAAATTAATGTTCCTATGGTTACTATAAATCATGGTCAGGATGTGAAAATGCCGATAGGATTATATCAAAATTTTGTACCTAAGATATTTGAAGCACTAGATGGAGTGATTTCCGTATCTGAGGCAACACGCCAGGAATGTATTAAAAGAGGAATGTCTCCGAAAAAAGGGGTGGCTTTACCTAATGGTTTTGATATGTCTGACTTCCAAGACACGCCCAACAAACCGGAAGGAAGAAAAGAAATTGAAAAGGTATTTTCGGTTGATCTGAGCAAAAAATCTCTACTACTCACTGTTGGAAGGCAAGTAAAGAGAAAAGGACACGAATGGTTTATCACAGAAGTACTACCAAAGATAAAATCTGAGATAATTTATTTAGTGATCGGTGAAGGTCCTGAACACGAGCGGCTTAAAGAAATTGTAAGTTCATCCAATCTGCAAGAAAAAGTATTAATGGTAGGTAAACAGCCCGACGAAGTTTTAAAAAATGCTTATGCTGGCGCTGATATCTTTATTATGCCAAACATCCCAATTCCGGGAGATATGGAAGGTTTTGGTATTGTTTTACTGGAAGCGAATCTTGCCGGAACGCCCGCAGTAGCAGCAGATCTTGAAGGAATTAAAGATGTGATAGAGAATGGAAAAAACGGGTATAAAATTGAAGTAAAAGACGGTAAAGGCTTTTCGAATCAAGTTGATTCATTGATAGCGAACCATTTAGAAGAAATGAGTAGTTCTTCAAGAAGCTTCGTGCTCGAAAACTTTACTTGGAATAAAGTAGCACAGCAATATATTTCTTATCTTAATGAAGTTGTTGAGAATAAGAAAACGCCAAACTAGCTCATAAGTATTTAATCAAAATTTGATAGAATATTAATACTGGGTATATTTCGCCGTTATAAAAGAATTTTTTGAGGAAAACCTGCATGGCCGATACGAAAACAGAAATAGCCAAGAACGACATTTTTGCAAAAGCTTATAACTTCACAAAAGCTGATGAAGTTAAAGAATTGGGGCTATATCCGTATTTCAAGCCTTTAGAATCTACAGATGGTACAATTGTAGAAATTGAAGGACATGAAGTTATCATGGCCGGATCAAATAACTATCTTGGGCTTACGAATGATCAAAGGACAATAGAAGCTGCGCAAGCTGCACTAAAGAAGTATGGTACAGGCTGTACCGGTTCTCGGTATCTAAACGGTACGCTGGATATTCACTTAGAGTTGGAAGAGAAGCTCGCAGCGTTCATGGGAAAAGAAAATTGTGTTCTTTTTAGCACCGGATATCAAACTAATGAAGGGACAATTCAGACCATAGCTCAACGGAATGATATTATTTTCTCTGACAGAGATAATCATGCTTGTATTGTGGTTGGTACTCAATGTTCAAATGCGAAAACAGTTCGTTATCAGCATAATGACATGGGACAGTTAAGAAAATTTCTTGAAAAAGCTGACCCTGATGCCGGTAAAATTATTATTAGTGATGGTGTTTTTTCAATGTCAGGAACTCTTGCAAAGGTTCCGGAATTAGTAAAACTTGCCAAGGAATTTGATGCTAGATTATATCTTGATGATGCACATGCGGTAGGTGTAATTGGAGATGGTGGACGTGGTTCGGCATCTGTATTTGGCCTTACAGATCAAGTTGATCTGATAAGTGGCACTTTCTCAAAATCATTTGCTTCCTTGGGTGGATTTATAGTTGGCGATAATGCTGTAATTGAATATTTGAGACACCATTCTCCCGCTCATATTTTTAGCGCTTCAATGCCACCGGCAAATGTTGCTACCGTACTTAAAGCTTTAGAAATTCTTCAGGAAGAGCCATGGAGAATTAAGCGTTTAGAGGAGATCTCAATTTATATGAGAACAGAGCTTAAAAATCTTGGATTTAACGTTTGGTCCAGTGAATCACCTATAGTTCCTGTAGTAATTGGGGAAATGATGGACTGTTTCAAGTTTTGGAAAGACCTTTTTGAAGAAGGAGTTTATGCAAATGCTGTTGTTCCTCCTGCGGTGCCTAAAGGACAGTCTTTATTGAGAACGAGCTATATGGCAAGTCATACAAACGAACATTTAGACAGAATTCTGGAAGCTTTCAGGAAAGTTGGGCTAAAGCACGGAATAATTGATAGTAACGGTAATTCCGTAAACTAAAATCTTAGTGATCTATGAATACTAATGGGGTAACCATCGTTACAACTGACGATGAGTGGAAGAAATTTATAGAATTCCCTTACCAACATTATGCTGACAGTGATGTTTGGGTTCCGCCTCTCCGAATGGATCAAAAGAAACTTCTTAACAAAGAAAAAAATCCCTTCTTCCAGAATGCCGAAATGGCTTTATTCATTGCTGAACACAATGGGGAAATAGCCGGTAGAATTTCAGCGGTTGTAGATCATAGATTCAATGATCATCACGGTACTAAAACCGGACATTTTGGATTTTTTGAATGTATTGATAATCAGGAAACTGCTAATTTGTTATTTCGAGTAGCCTCTGATTGGCTGAGAGAAAAAGGAATGGAGGACGTGCTAGGTCCTGCAAGTCCGGGAATGATGGATACCATCGGGCTTCTGGTTGACAATTTTGATAAGCAACCTTACCTGTTAATGCCTTATAACAAGCCATATTATGAGAAGCTCATTAACAATGCGGGTTTTGAAGAAGAAATGGATCTTCTGGCGTTTTATGTAAACAGAGATGACATCGACTTATCTCGGTTTGAAAGAGCCTTAGAAATTGTTTACAAAAGAAATCCAGGCTTAAAAATTCGTGAGGTGAATATGAAAAAACTGAACGAAGAAGTAGAGATCGTTCGAAATATTTATAATCAGGCCTGGAAAGATAATTGGGGTTTTTTACCTTTAACGTATGAGGAGCTTCAGCATACTGCAAAGGATTTTAAAATGATCCTGGATACTGACTTTGCTCATATTGCTGAAATAGATGGCAAGCCAGTTGCATTCTCGATTGCATTGCTAGACTACAATCAATTGTTCAAAGAAATGAACGGAAATTTATTTCCGTTTGGGATATTTAAATTCTTGTTCGGTAAAAAGAAAATTGACCGTTTAAGAACAGCGCTGCTTGGTGTTATTCCTGAATATCGCGGAAAAGGAATCGATGCGTTGCTTACACAAAAAGCAATTGAAAAAGGTTTGCCACGCGGCCTCACACAATCTGAAATCAGCTGGGTGTTGGGAAATAATACCGAGATGATCCGTTTAGCAGAACGTATTGGTGGTTCGTTGGACAAAACTTATAGGATGTATAAGAAAGAACTTTAGAAAGTTCAGCTAAATAATTTTAGCAACAAGATGGAGCTTCTTCAAAATCTTGTTGACTATCATCAGAACTTGATGTGAAAAAAGAAAACAGAGATTTTGATTCAGAAAATTTGCTCTGAATACGTATAGCATTTCCGATGGCAATTAAAGCTACACCGACATCAGCAAAAATAGCTTCCCACATTGTAGCTATACCAAATGCAGCAAGAACCATAACTAATATTTTAATTCCCAGTGCAAAACCGATATTCTGCCAAACAATTCGGTGTGTAAATTTTGAAATATCTATCGCAATAGGGAGTTTTGATGGATGGTCGGTTTGAATTACAACATCCGCTGTTTCAATTGTTGCATCTGAACCAATTCCACCCATAGCAATGCCTATATCAGATAGCGTGATTACTGGGGCATCATTTACTCCATCACCAATAAAACCAACAACATTTTTATTACCGATTGCTTCCTCTACATATTTATACTTCTCATCCGGTAGTAGATTTCCATAAGCTTCGTCTAATCCAAGTTGTTTGGCTACATAAGAGACTACTTCCTGATTATCTCCTGATAGCACTACCAATTTTTGAATGCCTCTTTCTTTTAATTCTTTAATTGCCTGGTTGCTATCTTCTTTAATTTCATCGGCAATACTAATAGTACCCGCATGTTCTCCATCAATGGCGATATGTACGTAAGTGTAAGGCTCCGTGTGGTCATTATTGGTAATTTTTACTTGATGTTCTTTTAAAAGATCGAGGTTTCCAACAAGAACGTTCTTGCCGCTTATGCTACCTTTTAACCCTTTTCCTGAAATCTCCTGCTGGTTTTCGACCTGATATAATTCCAGATCTTTTTTATAACCAAGAATGGCTTTTCCGATTGGGTGAGAAGATTGTTGTTCCAAAGATGCCGCATAAGTAATTAATTCATTTTCACTGATGCCATTATATATTTGTACAGATTGTACCTCAAACGAACCCTTGGTTAAAGTTCCCGTCTTATCCATAAAGAGAATGTTCATTTTGCGGAGTTGATCCAAATAATCCGATCCTTTAAATAAAATCCCATTCCCTGAAGCCGCGCCAATTCCTCCAAAATATCCCAGTGGGACAGAAATAACCAAGCCACACGGACAAGAAACCACAAGAAAAATAAGTGCTCGGTAAAACCATTCCTGAAAAACATAAGGCTCAATAAATAAGTATGGTAAGAAGGTTATCGCTACTGCAAGCCAAACTACAATTGGGGTGTAAACTTTTGCGAACCTTGTAATAAATCGCTGGGTAGGTGCTTTGCGTTTTGATGCTTCCTGAACCATGTTCAAGATATTAGATAGCTTGGTGTCTTTAAAACTACTGGTAACTTTGATGCGAACAGCGGTATCCTGATTAATAGAACCTGCCCAAACTTCTTCACCAGAATTGATTGTCATCGGTTTGGACTCACCAGTAAGCGCTGCTGTATTAAAAGATGCACGTTCCGTTATTAGTTCACCATCAAGTGGAACTTTATCGCCCGGACGAACCAATACAATGTCTCCATTATTTACCTTTGAGGGATGAAGTTCGAGAGTTTCCCCATCGCGTTCAACGGTGGCAACATCAGGCTGTTGATCAATAAGTTTTTTAATCGAATTTCGTGCTTTATGAACTGCTCCATGCTGTGCATATTCACCAATCGTGTAAAACAGCATTACCGCAACACCTTCGGCATACTCACCGATTGCAAAAGCGCCAACAGTCGCTATTCCCATTAGAAAAAACTCACTGAAGAGCGTACCATTCTTCAATGAAATAAATGCTTTGATCCAAACTGAGCCCCCAACAGCTAAATAGGATAACCCATACAGCATCAGGTATACATATTGACTCTCTTCAAATATGATAATATGCTCAACAAGAAGAGCTCCAGTTAAGGCAACAAAGCTTATTACCGCTTCTTTATATTTTTTAAGGAATGTATTCATGGGTACTTAATTTTTGTAAATAGTACCAGTTTCGTGCTTAACTCGATTGCATATTAATGTAAATCTCGTGCATTATTACGTTAAATCTGATCTATTGAAATTCTCTTATTTTCCTTCACTTCCTTGAAATGTGAGGGAGATAATCCGGTTTCTTTTTTGAATTGTCTTGAAAAATGTTGCTGACTGCTATATCCCAGTTCATAAGCAATTTCGGTCAGATTCTGCTCCCCATAGACAATTAACTCTTTTGCCCGCTCAATCTTTTGTAAGATATAATATCGTTCTATAGATTTTCCTTCCACATTGGAAAATAATCTACTTATGTACTGATATTCTTTATTTAGTTGTGAGGATAAATATTCCGATAACTTACCGGGTAATTCTTTGTTGGTACGCACCAATTGGATAATTAGCTGTTTTATCTGTTCGACCAGTTTGCTTCCCTGATCGTTAATAATCTCAAATCCATTGGTGTTAACCACTTTTATGAGCCGTTGATATTCTGCATCAGTAATCGGATCAGCCAGTGTCAATTCTCCCAACTCAATCTTTTTAACTTCGAAATTTGAGGAATTCAGTTTTTCCTCTAAGACTTCTGCACAATGGCTACATACCATATTCTTGATATGAAAATGTTGTTGTTTCATGTTGTATGGTTGTCTTCTATGAGTGAGGATGTTTCCGAATCAAGCTCAACCTCAATTGTGCTGTGGCTAAAATTGTACGGTTTTAAAATTTTCCGGATTTCTTTTTTTGCTTCAATAATTTCAGAGTAATCTGAAACTCCCTGTAAGATCAGATGGGCTGTAAAAACATGGCGTTCACCATCAAGCGACCACAAGTGAAGATGCTTGGTTTCATCTACAAAATCTTTTTCTAAAAATTTAGACTCTAACTCTTCTACGCTAACATCATCAGGGCTACCTTGAAGAAATACATATAACGTTTCTTTTAGTCTTTTGATAACATTCCAGAGAACATAAGCAGTAATTAGAATTGAAAGTGCAGGGTCTAAGTAATGAATATCTTGAAATATCAAAACAATCGAGACGATCAGTACAGCAGCCCAACCTAACACATCTTCTAGCAAGTGCCAGGAAATAACTTTTTCATTGAGAGTTTTTCCGTCGCTAACCTTCCACGCAGCGTAGCCATTTACACTTACCCCAATAATGGCAAAAATAAGCATTCCTTGAGCATCTGTATGTTCCGGGGTGATAATACGAGCGACCGCTTCATTAATAACAAAGATGGAGCCCGCTATTAAAACAAGGCTGTTTATTAACGCTCCGAGAAGGGAAAACCGTGTATAACCGAAAGTGAACGAGCGATTTGCTCCTTGTTTAGATTTGTGATCCAAATACCATGACAATCCAAGTGAGATACTATCACCAAGATCGTGTAATGCATCCGAAATAATGGCAACACTATTTACGTATAATCCGCCAAAAAATTCAAGGACGGTAAATCCTATATTGAGGAAAAAGGCAATTTTAATATTCCCTTCTTGATTATGGTGATGATCATGTGTCATGGGATATGAATTTGAGTGTCACTAATTATGTTACCTACTTAATTGTAGGATTTTTATGGCTCCACGAATCACAAAACTGAATACAATCGCCCCGATTATCAGATCTGGTAGTTTACTATCAAACCAAAAAACAAGTACTCCGGCTAATATCACCCCACCATTCACAATAATGTCATTGGATGTAAATATAGCACTTGCCTGCATGTGAGCTTCATCGCTTTTAGCTTTATTGATCAGCCAGAGCGAAACCAGGTTACCGATAAGGGCCAGTAATGCTACGACGATCATCCACTCAAAAAGAGGTGTTTCGCTTTCGCTGAAAAATCTTCGCAGTACCTCTGAGAAGCCTAAAAGCGCCAATCCCATCTGAAAATAGCCACTAAATTTAGCTACTTTTTTCTTTCTGTAAATAGTACCGCCAATCGCAAACAGACTTAGTGCATATACGATGGAATCAGCAAGCATATCGAGTGAGTCTGCTATCAAACCCATAGAGTTTGAAATCCATCCGGTGGTCATCTCTACTACAAAGAAGCCGAAATTGATGCCAAGCACCCACCACAATATTTTTCGCTGTTTTGACTCATTAGCAGCCAACGGCAACTCTGCTTCATCTTCCGTGTTTTCCAGCCGGTCGTTGAGTTTGAGTTCGCTAATGGCCTGATGGATGATTTCTACTCCATCTGTATGATATACTTCCAGTTTGCGATTAGGGATATCAAAAGAAAGCTGTTTTACCTCATTATAAGGTTCCAGCTTCATGCGGATCATTTCCTCCTCTGAAGGGCAATCCATTTTGCTGATGTGGAATGTGGATTTTTTCAATTTTACTTTTTATAAGCCAACAATCGTAACGCATTAAATACTACTACCAGCGTAGAGCCTTCATGAATCAGTACGGCAATACCTATGTTGGCAAAGCTGAAAACTGTGGCTGGTATTAATAAAGCCACAATACCCAAACTAACCCAGAGGTTTTGCTTGATAATGCCTTTGGCTTTTCTACTCAAACCGATAGCAAAAGGCAAGGTCTCCAGCTTGTCGGCCATTAAGGCAATATCAGCTGTTTCTAGGGCTACATCACTGCCAGCTGCTCCCATGGCAATCCCTACCGTGCTGTTTGCCATTGCCGGGGCATCATTTACGCCATCGCCCACCATCGCTACTTTGGATTCTTTCTCCCTGAGCTCTTTGATGGCTTCAACCTTTTCTTCCGGCAGCAAACTACCCCAGGCATCCGTAAGGCCAATCTCTTTAGCCACTGCATCGGCGACTTTTTGGTTATCACCCGTAAGCATGATCATACGCTTGATACCGATTTCTTTCAATCGTTCCAATGTTTTTTTAGCTTCCTTTCTCGGGGTATCCATCAGGGCAATAATGCCAATGTATTTGTCATTTTGACGGATCAGCATGGTGGTATTGCCCGCTGATTCCAGCGACTTTACTTTTTCTTCTGTTTCGTTCTCCGGTTTTTTATCGTCCAGAGATTCAAAGAGTTCCAGGTTGCCGATGTACACTTTGTCCTCACCCAGAGAGGCTTTAATCCCCTTACCAAGTACCGCTTCCAGGTCTTTTGCTTCTGGAATATCAGCCCCATCCAATCGCTCTTTACCATCCCGCACTACAGCTTTGGCCAGAGGATGGTCACTGAGGTTTTCTACGGCTACTGCTATTTTCAACAACTCGTCCTTGTTTATATCACCCAATGGAATTACTTTAGTTAGTTTGGGCTTACCTTCTGTTAGCGTTCCGGTTTTGTCAAAAGCCAGTGCGGTGAGTACACCCAGGTCTTCCAAGGGTCGACCACCTTTGATGAGCACTCCACTTTTGGCGGCCCTTGCTACTCCGCTTAATACTGCACTTGGGGTGGCTATCGCCAAAGCGCAAGGGCTGGCTGCCACCAATACGGCCATTGCGCGATAGAAACTTTCGCTAAAAGTTTCGTCCAGTACCAAAAATGCGAAATTGAGTACAACTACCAAGACTAGGACAGCTGGTACAAAATATTTCTCAAATTTATCGGTGAGTCGCTGTGTAGGTGATTTCTGAGTTTGGGCTTCATTCACCAATTTAACTAGACGGGAGAGGGTTGAATCCTTCGCAACTTTAGTAACTTTGATTTCCAGCGTATTGTTCCCATTGATAGTGCCAGAAAAAGCACGGTTCTCATCTTTGATGTCGTCTTCCTGCGACCAGTCTTTTTCGGGATTATCCACCGGTTCTTTATCTACCGGTACACTTTCTCCGGTAATAGGAGCTTGATTAACGCTACTTTGACCACTCACCACCACACCATCAGCAGAAATTTTGCTATTGGGCTTCACCACAATAATGTCACCGATGCTCAATTCCTCAATACCGACTTCTTCTGTCTTACCATTTCTCTTAAGCAACGCGGTTTTAGGAGCGAGTTCTGCCAAAGCCTTTATAGACTTTCTGGCTTTGTTCATAGCATAATGTTCCAGAGCGTGTCCCATACTGAACAAAAATAACAGCAAAGCACCTTCTGCCCATTCGCCTAAAATAGCAGCGCCAATGGCTGCAACCAGCATAAGGAAATCAATTTCAAAACCGCCTTTTGCCACTGTTTGAATGGCTTCTTTAGCCGTAAAATAGCCGCCAAAGAAATAGGCACCGATGTATAATGCGAGGCTCACCCAGGAAGGCAGAGCATCTACATAAGACAGTCCAAAGCCAATACCGAGCAATGCTCCACAGATAATGGAAAAGATGAGCTCCGTATTTTTACCGAAAATACCACCGTGAGAGTGTTCATGATTTTCACCTTCCTCATGGTCGTGGTCTTTTTTATCTTCTTTTTGATCTTCGCCCTTTTTAGTTTCTTCTATCTTCTCAAGAAATAGTTCGGCACTTACATGAGTTTCTAGTACATCAAGGCCCTTATTTTTCAAGGTTTTCAAGATTGCTGCTTCATCTAATTTGGTCAAATCAAATTCAACCCGAACCATACCGGAAGCTGATATGGAGATTTCTAAAATGCCCTCTATTCCCTGAAGATCATGTTCAATATTTCGAGCATGGCGGGTATGCCGGATTCCATCCACTTCTATAAGTTTATGTCCAAATTTCTGCGTTATTTCCGCCCCGCTTTGCTCCGCCAAGGTCTGTATTCGATTTATGGAGATTAGCTCCGGGTTGTAATGAAAGCATAGCTGAGGTACGCCATCCTCCGTTTTATCTGCTACATGCACTTTTTCAAGACCTTTCTTGTCATTAAGATGTTGAATGAGTTTTTGCACACACTGATCCTTCTCATCCGGTACCTCTGGCAAGAGCAATGGTATTTTTATTTGTATCTTTTTCATGTGTATTGTGCTTTGTTAGTTATAAAATTTTAAACTCAACAAAATAATAACTTACTTTTACTATACTAAACTAAATTGTTACACAACTCGTCGAGGTTCAATATTGGCAGTAAATGCTACGTAATTGTATCTAAATTGCTCTGGAATCAATTAGGAGTTTAAATATGTTCTTTGCTTTCTTTTTCTATTCATAGTTATTTTTTCCGTGATAGATTTTTATTGATATACTTGAGTGCTTCAGGTATGTCAAGCTCTCGTGTGCCATTACCTGTACGGATATAAAAATAAGAACGGTCATTATCTCGCAGATAAACTGGTGAGTCGCTTTTTAAGATAAAAAGATGGCAGATATCAACGCCATCCATTTGGAATAAAGATACCTCTACATTAGAGCAAAAATTAGTACCTAACTTAGTAGATACTAATTGCATAATATATTGTTCAAAGCTATCTCTATCTGGTTTCTTCAGAGTTGCATAATCTTCCTGTAAACCAAGAAGGTTTCCATCATCATCAATGCCAATAAAAAGATGTCCTCCCTGGGTATTCATAAACCCGGCAATTGTTTTTGCTACAGTGTACTCCAAAGCTTTATTTGTCTTAGATTGTCTTAAGTCCCACCTCAAGGTAGATTTGAATTCTACTTGTTGGTTTTCTCCAGTCTCAATCAACTTTTTTATCTCTTTAAGCTTTTCTTGAAAACTGTTAGATTTGAATATTTTTTGCCTAAACATATAAATAATTGACAGAGTTACACCAAACAAACCAAATAAAGCTTTAGTAATAGTCTGGTCTAAATCCCAGGAACCAAGCACCTGCTGATAAGAAGTAAGCAGAAGTTCCCCCCAACTTCCGTAATCTCCTTGAATGTCAAATATTTGAAGTGTAATAGCCAAGGGTTGTATTATAAATACACCAATGACTATTCCACAAAGGATAAAATAAAGTAATTTTTTTTTATTCACTGCATTCTGTTTTAATGTGTCTTAAGAACGTTTTTGATATGTAATGAATGAAAACTATTTATCTAAAATTTTAACAGAGATTGGAGCCATTTTATCTTCCATTTTTTCAAGCTCAACTTCAATTTTTGTACCTTCTTTTAACTCAGAAAAAGGAACTGTTTCTTCGTTTTTTTTAAGTGTAGTTTCACCAATAAAATTTAAACGAACTAAAGAATCATCATTTAGTTTTAGATAGAATTCCCGTGCAGGTTCAACCGCATCAGTAACTATGCCGGTATAAGTTCCCGAACTAACTAAAACAGTATCTTTTTCCTTTCCACAAAATTGTAAGATAGTTAAGCTTATTAAAATTAAAGCTATAAAAACTAAAGGTGTTCTTATTCTTTTTTTTATTTCTTTAGGTTTAAACATAGATATAAAATTTTAAGTGTTAGGTTTATACAAGATGCAAAGGCTCTCCGTTTTTTACCCGATATGCCTCTTTTATATCTGTTACATAAATAATCCCATCAGCAGGGTTCGTTGTTTTAGCATGCTTACAGATAAGAGCTATCACAGTTCCTACCTCCTCATTGTGGCAAACAAGTTCTAATTTTACAATCGGGCTGTCTGTAAAGTGAAAGTCCAAAGATGGAGAAGCGTCAGGGTTTTTGTAGGCTCCCGTTCCTTCACCTTTAGATAATGTAACACTGTCGAAACCTTTCTCTTTTAAAGATCCAACCACTGTTTCTACTCTTTTTGGCTTAATAAATGCTTTTACTTCTTTCATATTTCTGGTATTTAGTTTGACCTAAACCGGTTTTTTCTGCCGGTTAAGGTTCTTTATTTCTATTCTTTAATTAATGGCCGTGAGAAGTCTGGCTTTTTTTCATTTCCGCGATCAGGGAGTAAGCGTTATTCCATGCAACTTTTGTGTCTGGTGGCAAAGTTTCTAATAATTTTATTTCAACCCATCCGTCTTTTTCCAGGCCAGTTTTTATTTCAATTGGAGTGAATTCCCATTCTGTTTCTCCATTTTCCTGATGCTCTTCGGCACTAAACATATACGTTTTACCTTCGTCATCAATAATGGCTTCTTCCGGTAACGCGAATACTTCCTTGTCTGTGGTATAAATACTGCCATTGATATACATTCCGGGAATTAAAAACCCTTCTTTCTGATCGATTTCGGCATGTACATGAACCGCTTTCGGGTTTTGCTCGAACTGCTTTCCTACGGAGTATATCTTACCTGTTAATCTTCCATTAGGGACAGATTGGACAGTAAAAGAAACTTCCTGTCCCTTTTTAACTTGATACACATCTTTTTCAAAAACCATCAAATCAGCATGTATATGTTCGTTATTAACAATCATAAATAATTCTGTTTGTGGTTCAACATATTGCCCGATTTGAATATTAACGTCTTCAATGTATCCGTCAATAGGACTAACAATAGGCACCGCCTCGTAAATATTTCCACTTCTGATTTTTTCAATACTCATACTCAGTTGTTTTAACTGCGCCTCATACCCCTTAACTTCAGCAACCGTAGCTTTGTACTCTGCTTGTGTTTTTTGGAGTGCCTGACCAGAACCAACCTCTCCTTCATATAATCTTTGTTGCCTTGCAAGTTCTTTTTCCAGATACAACATTTGCTCGTACGTACGCATGTATTGTGTTTGGATATTTGTAAGATTAGGATGAGCTGCGTAAGCCAGCACTTGATTTTTAGAAACTTTATCTCCTTCAATAACTTCAATGGAAGTAACATTAGCTCCTAAAATTGCAGTTACGGTAGCCTCATGTTGCGGAGGTACTTCCAGCTGCCCGTTTGCCTTTATGATGCCTGAAAGATTACGGGTTGGAAGCGTATCAACATTCATTTCAAGACTGTTAAATTTTAGTTGCGAAAGGTGTGCAGCATTAGCTTCTTCATTTTCTTCACTCTGCATTAAGGATGCATTTTCGGTTGCTATGGCTTCGTTATCTTCAACTTGTGATGTGTTGCAAGCCGCAAAAAAAGATAGAAGTAAGATTAGTACGGTTATATTTATTCGTTGGATATTCATGATATTGTTTTTTAAAAAATTAATTACTTGTTAGAAGTATTCAGGTAGTATTCTAATTCATATCTACTATTCAGATAATTGCTGAAAGCGTCCCATGAATCTACCTCTATCTGTATGGCATCCCTGATATTTTGAAGAAACATCACGTAGTCAATAGCTCCTTCTTTATATGCCGTGAGTGCACCTTTTCGTTGCTCTTCTGCCAGGGGCAGTGCTTCTTCTTTATAATATTCCCAGGAATTCAGCCACTTTAAGTAGTTTTCCTGCATACTGTTGTACATACTGTTCAACTCTTTTTGTGCCTGATTAAGGTTTTGACGGGCAATATTAGTTTGGATTTTAGAGGATTGCGTTTTTCCAAGATTTCCCCAAAAAAGTAAAGGGAAACGAACACCCAACTCATATTTGTAGAAACCGGATTGATTTGCGATTTCCTGAAATCCATAACTCGCACTAAATTTTGGCAGAAACTGGCTTTGATCTTTCTTAACCACTGCTTCAGCCACCTCAACTTTTTGCTCCATCATAGTTAAATAAGGATGATTATTAAGAGCATCTTTATTAAAATTGATTGGTTCATCTAACTCTTCAACCGATACATTTTTTACCGTATAAAGAGAATCGCCTTCAAACCATTTATTAAGTTTCCGAACAGCACTCAGATAGTCTCTGAAGGCTTGTTCTTTTTGAATCTTAATTTTATTAGCCTGATTTAGTGTTGAAAGATACTCCAATCTGGAAGTGGCTTCCGTTTCAAGGCGTAGTTCTGCGGCTCTGGAAATATCAGTAAACTGTGCAAATAACTTATCCAGTACATTATATTTTCGCTTTGCACTGAAAACATCCGCCCAGTTTTGCTTTACCATCAATTCTACCTGAACGTATGTGAGTTCGGCACTTTGCTCTGCAAGCTGTTCGTTTTCTTTTTGAAGCTTTAACCGAGAGGGAATTCCCAAAAGATCAAACTCCTGAGACACGCCAAATTTAGTTTCAATTCCATCCGCACCGTTTCCCACTTCTTCCTTGCCCGTGAACACCCGAGTATCACCGATTTCCCAAGCAGTTTTACGGAGTGCTTGTTGACTTTCTATTTCAAGTTGTGCTGCTTTTATAGCCGGATAGTTATCCATTGCTTTTTTTACAGCTTGCTCTAAAGAAAGCTCCTGAAGATTAGTTGTTTGTACCGGCTGTGCTTGTACCACACCTGACATAAATAAACTTCCGGTCGCCATTAAAAGAAACACAGAAGCTGTAATTGATTTTCTCTTTAACTTTTTCAGATTTCTTTTTTCAACAAAAGAATATAATACTGGAAGAATAATCAGAGTAAGTAAAGTTGCACTAATTAAACCACCAATTACAACCGTTGCTAAAGGTCGCTGAACCTCGGCACCGGCGGAGGCTGAAAAAGCCATCGGAGTGAATCCCATAATAGCTGCAATAGCCGTTAATAAAATAGGGCGAAGTCTTTCTTTAGTTCCTATTAAAATCCGTTCTTTCAAATCAGTTACTCCTTCTTCTTTTAATGAATTAAATCGGCTTATGAGTACGAGTCCATTGAGTACCGCTACTCCAAAGAGCACAATAAAGCCCACTCCCGCAGAAATACTAAAGGACATATCTCTGAGTGCCAGAAAGAATATTCCTCCAATTGCGGCTAATGGTATAGCCAGATAAATCATGACCGATTGAGAGAATGAATTCAATGCAAAATAGAGCAGGATAAAGATCAGAAACAGGGCAATAGGCACAACGATCGATAATCTGCTTTTTGCACGTTGCAGATTTTCAAATTCTCCACCATAAGTGATATAGTAACCTACGGGAAGCTCTAATTCTGCATCCAGTTTTTGCTGTATATCATTAACAACAGATTCTACATCACGGCCGCGGGTGTTTATACCGACAGATGTTCGCCGGAATGTGTTATCACGGGAAATCTGCATGGGACCGGGTTGGTAACTGATATCTGCAATTTCTTCAATAGGCACTTGTGAACCGCTCGGCAGGTCAATATACATTGAACGTAAATCTTCGATACTTTGACGGTTCGCTTCGTCAAAGCGAACAACTAAGTCAAATCTTCGCTCTCCTTCGAATACAACCCCAGCCGTTCCTCCTGCAAATGCCGTGCTTACATAATCATTTAGTTTGGTGATGTTAAGACCATATTGAGCTACTTTTTGACGATTATATCTCACCGTCATTTGAGGGAGTCCCGCTGTTTTTTCGGGATTTACATCTCCCACACCCGGTACGGTTTGGATTAGCGTGGACATTTCTTCTGCTTTCTGTGCAAGAATTTCAAGATCGTCGCCATACAGTTTAACAGCTACATCTTCTCTGACTCCTGTAATTAACTCATTGAATCGCAGTTCCACCGGCTGGCTGAATACCAAATTAACGCCTACAAGTTCTTGGTTCAGCTTCTCTTTAATTTTTGCAATTAGCTCATCTTTCGAGGATACGGTCGTCCATTTAGTTTTATCTTTTTCTAAAATGATTGCCATGTCCGCAATATCCATGGGCATGGGATCAGTAGGGATATCTGCTACACCAATTCGAGATACTACGGTTTTAATCTCAGGAAAATTATTTAGTAGAATATCCTGAGTTTTTGTAGAAATATCGATGGCTTCACTTAATCCGCTTCCGGGTCTTATTAATGCTTGCATGGCAATATCTCCTTCATCAAGTTGTGGAATAAATTCACCACCCATTCGAGAAAAGGTAAATAATGATCCTAAAAACAGAATCACAGCTGCACTAATTACAATTAACTTTCTTTTTAATGCTAATTCTAAAAGAGGATTGTAAACACGTTGAAGCGCTCCAATGAGCTTGTTACTTAGTTTTTCGAGTGCCTGTTCAAATCGTGCAAACCATCCATTTTTATTGACAGAAGGCTTCATAACTAATGATGAAATCATAGGAACGTACGTAAGGCAAAGAATAATAGCTCCTATCACTGCATAGCCAAAAGTAAAGGCCATTGGGCGGAACATTTTTCCTTCTACGCCTTCAAGAAAGAGAATTGGGGCAAATACGATGAGTATGATTAATTGGCCGAAAAAAGCAGAATTCATCATGGTACTGCTGGCTTTGTAGGTAAGTTCATCCATTTGCTTCTTGCCAAACTTACTCTTGCCGGATTTTACTCTTTTTTCTATCTCGTGTACCGTTCCTTCCACAATGATGACAGCCCCGTCAACGATAATTCCGAAATCTATGGCTCCAAGACTCATCAAGTTTGCCCAAACTCCGGTTACCTTCATCATAATAAAAGCAAAAAGTAGCGATAAAGGGATAAGAGATGCAGTAACTAAACCGCCCCGTAAACTTCCGAGTAAGATCACTAAAACAAATACTACTATTAACGCCCCTTCAATTAAATTTTTGGAAACCGTACTTGTTGTTCGTGCAATAAGATTACTTCTATCCAAAAAGGGTTCAATTCTCAGCCCTTCCGGTAAAGATGTTTGCACACTTTCGATTCGCTCTTTTACATTTTGAATAACGTCATTAGGATTTGCTCCTTTAAGCATAAGAACCATTCCACCGACAGCTTCATGTCCATCTTGTGTAAAAGCTCCATATCGAGTTTGTGTACCAAATTGTACTTTTTCGGCAACGTCATTAATAAGAACAGGAATTCCATTTTCGTTCTTTATTACAATACTACCGATATCATCTAAAGATCGAATCAACCCTTCTCCTCGGATAAAATTCGCCATTTTATTTTTCTCGATGTAGGCTCCACCGGTATTTACATTGTTCATGGCAAGAGCGTCATACACTTCAGAAATTGTAATTCCAGTAGCATTCAATTTGTCAGGATCAATCGCCACTTCGTATTGTTTGATACTTCCACCAAACGAATTTACTTCTACTACACCATCAACCAAGGTCATTTGACGTTTAACTATCCAGTCCTGAATAGTTCTCAATTCAGTAGGTGAATATTCATCTTCAAATCCTGGTTGTGGAACAATGGTATATTGATAGATTTCTCCTAATCCGGTTGTGATAGGTCCCATATTCGGGGAACCGAATTTCTCGGGGATGTCTTCTTTAACTTCATTGAGTTTTTCTTGCACTAATTGTCGGGGCAGATAAGTACCCATGTCATCGTCAAAGACGATGGTAACTACCGAAAGACCGAATCTGGAAACGGATCTAATTTCAGATACACCGGGAAGATTTCCCATTGCCAATTCTACAGGATAGGTCACAAATTGCTCGATATCTTCTGTTGCGAGATTTTCAGATACCGTTATTACTTGTACTTGATTATTAGTTATATCCGGTACGGAACCCAAATTAATGGTCATCATGGAGTATGTTCCAACTCCAATTAAGGTTAAAATGAATAAGCCGATGATGAACTTATTCTTTATTGAGAACGATATTATTTTATTAATCATAAAAAATTAAAACTGTCCCTTTTCTCAGGGAGTGTTGAATAGAAATCAGATTTATAGAATTAGTTGTATAAACCTGTGTGAATATGAAGACTAAAAACTCTCGATAAGATGCAAGAAATACAGACTCCAGAGAGTCATATACATTTAGAGCTTTAGTAAATAAGGGGAGTGGCTAATTCAGAAGAACAACTGTTGCTAAGGTGGTTATTTCTTGCTGTTCGATTATAGGTGGGATAAATACAGCTAGTTGTTTATTTGCTGAATTTGGCAGAATTGAAACCGACTGATAAAGATCATTGTTGATCTTCTGAATGGTTTTATTCTGGTCAAAACGATTAACTCTATTATCTTTGGCACAAGTTTCATCGAGTTCCAGATCGTTGCAGTCTATACAATAATCAGAGTCAGAATGGAATTCAGCTTCAGTGTCAGAAAAAATAATATCTGCATGCAAATCACAGTCGGAAGCAATTCCAAAAGAAAGGGGGGAAGTTGATTCTATGTTAATATCCCCATTCGATTCAAAACAGTAGATCAATGAATCGGCAAAACCATGTACACTCAGGCTGTGTATGCTAAAGAATAGCAATAATGCTACTGAAGTAACTTTTATAATAGTATGTGAGTTCTTGATCATGATTTTTAAGTGAAACCAAAGATAAGATAAAAAAATTCACATAACTTATATTTTCTTGTTTTAAACTTGATGTATTTTGATGTAGTAGTATACTAGTTGATGTATAAAATTTCTTATTTCCCGTATAGAATTTTTGAAGCACTTCTTAAATAAGTTTCTTTTTAGTATAATTGATTTGTGAAAATTTCAGCATCATATAAATTTATTTCAACTCTGTTGAGTTTAAGTATAATCTTAAGCTTCACGGTTTCTCTTTGTTCTATGAGCACTATGGAAGAAGTGTGTGAGCGGATGATGATGCATAGTTCAATGGAGATGACTGTAATGGGGCATGATGCCGGGCATCAGGATATGATGTATGAAAAGATGACCACAACTTCTTCCGATTGTGAAATGACCGTTGATTGTGATTGCATGACCGACAAAACCCTGATTGCTACCATTGCACCAACTGTGGTTTTAAAGATCAGTACACTATCTTTTCAATTTACTTTTGAGGAGTTTTCTTCAGTTAATAGTGATCAAATACCAAGAAATTCTGACCTCACCTTAACAAATTCTTATTCGCCGCCACCTCTCTTTTTGGCGAATGAATCTTTCCTGATTTAGGGATAACTACGTCCAATATTTATCATTTCTGTATTGCTCACTGTTGAAATTCAGTTCAGAAACCAGAGTGTATAAATAAATATGTCATTTTAGACAGATCTAAATCTCGGGCATTCCACGCGAGATGACTTATAAAATTCATTCATAGTTATTCTTAAATCATACCAATGTTAAATAAAACCATACGCTTTTTTCTCGAAAACAAATTAGTTGCAGTGTTACTGCTTCTTGTTCTGGTAGGATGGGGACTGGTTACCACCCCATTTTCATGGAATCTGGATTTTCTTCCAAAAGATCCTGTTCCTGTTGATGCTATTCCTGATCTGGGGGAAAACCAGCAAATTGTTTATACCGAGTGGGCAGGGCAATCACCACAAGATGTGGAAGACCAGATCACCTATCCATTAACTACTCAATTACTTACAGTTCCCGGAGTAAAAACAATTCGAAGTACCTCAATGATCGGGCTCTCCAGCATTTATGTGATCTTTGAGGAAGGTGTGGAATTTTACTGGAGTCGCTCGCGGATACTGGAAAAATTGAATTCATTGGCTGCAGGGACACTTCCTCAAGATGTACAACCGGCTTTAGGACCGGATGCCACGGCGCTTGGACAGGTTTTCTGGTACACAATAGAAGGAAGAGATAAAGAAGGAAATCCTGCGGGGGGCTGGGATCCTCAGGAACTGAGAAGTATTCAGGATTTTTATATAGGATATGCACTTTCAGGAGCGCAGGGAGTGGCGGAAGTTTCACCGATCGGAGGTTTCGTAAAAGAATATCAGATCGATGTGAATCCGAATGCCCTATTGAATTATAATATTTCTCTTGCTCAGGTTTTTGATGCGGTTCGCAAAACAAATGCGGATGTAGGGGCTCAAACCATTGAGATCAATAAAGTAGAGTATCTGGTTCGTGGATTAGGATACATCGAGAACATCGAAGATATCGAAGAAACGGTGTTAAAGGTGGCTGATAATGTTCCAGTAAGGATCAAAGATGTTGCTTTTGTAACCACAGGTCCTGCTCAGCGTCGAGGAGCTTTAGATAAAGGAGGAGCAGATGCCGTTGGGGCTGTTGTAGTGGCGCGACAGGGAGCAAATCCTCAACAAGTGATCGACAATATCAAAGAGAAGATCAAAGAACTATCAAACGGTTTGCCTTCCAAAACGCTGGATGATGGCACGGTTTCTAAAGTTACGATTGTTCCGTTTTATGATCGTTCAGAATTGATAGGGGAAACTTTAGGAACTTTGGAAGAAGCTTTGTCTCTCGAGATCCTGATCACCATTATTGTCATTGTGGTGATGGTAATGAACTTAAGGACTTCATTTTTGATCTCAGCTATGTTGCCTGTTGCAGTCCTCATGACTTTCATTGCCATGAAATATGCTAATGTAGACGCAAACATAGTTGCGCTTTCAGGAATCGCTATTGCCATAGGTACCATTGTGGATATGGGTGTAATTCTTTCTGAAAATATGCTCCGGCATATGGAGAATATGAAAGAAGGAGACTCTCTGTTAGAAGTGATTTACACAGCCACGGTAGAAGTAGCTTCAGCAGTAATAACAGCGGTTTCAACAACTATCGTAAGTTTTCTTCCGGTCTTCACTATGATTGCTGCCGAAGGTAAATTGTTCAAACCTCTGGCTTATACAAAAACTTTCGCGCTTATCGCTTCCATCATTATTGCCATTACTTTGATTCCACCTTTTGCCCACTGGTTATTTTCAATCAAGATCAGCAACAAGAAAATAAAATTAGTTTGGAATGGCTTATTGGTCATTTCTGGATTAGTGACCCTATTTACAGGTCCGGTTTGGGCAGCCTTTGCATTGATCGGCTTTGGGCTTATTAACGGAGCATCAACGTTTCTTGATTCTGAATATGAATCTAAAATTCCATTGCTCAATAATATTCTAAGTGTTGTGATTGTGACATGGTTGTTAGCAAAATACTGGCTTCCATTCGGACCTTCAGTAGCTCTAATATGGAATTTATTGTTTGTTGTGCTTTTGATCGGCGCAATTCTGTGTTCGTTCTGGTTAGTGATCAAATATTATGATAAGCTTATTGCCTGGTGTTTGGATCATAAATTGGCCTTTCTTTCTATACCGACCTTCTTCATTGTTCTGAGTATGATCATCTGGCTTGGATTTTCGAGTGTGTTCGGTTTTGTTGATAAGGGTTTTGATGCAATTGGAGTTGATGTCAATGAAACAAAAGTTTGGACAGCAGCTTCACGGACATTTCCGGGTTTAGGCAAAGAATTTATGCCGGCTTTGGATGAAGGTGCTTTTCTATTGATGCCAACTACATTACCCCATGCCGGCATCGAAGAATCAAAAGATGTAGTTCGAAAAATTGACATGGCCGTCTCTTCCATCCCAGAGATTGAGAAAGTAGTGGGTAAACTTGGAAGAACAAATTCGGCCTTGGATCCTGCACCTATATCCATGTATGAAAATGTGATCCAGTACAAATCAGAATATAAAACAGATGAAAATGGACGCAGAATTAGATTTAGGATTAATGAAGCAGGTATTTTCGAGCGAAATGAAAACGGTGAATTAATTCCTGATGAAGACGGCAAATACTTTCGTCAGTGGAGAGATCATATACAGTCACCGGATGATATTTGGGATGAAATCGTAGCAGTAACCAGAATTCCGGGAACGACCTCAGCTCCGAAACTACAGCCCATTCAAACAAGATTGATCATGCTTCAGTCCGGGATGAGGGCTCCTATGGGAGTTAAAATAAAAGGCTCTGATCTTGAAACTATTGAGGATTTTGGTTTACAACTGGAAGAAGTTTTACGGGCTGTGCCGGGAGTAAAACCGCAGTCTGTATTTGCTGACCGAATCGTAGGTAAGCCTTACTTGGAAATTGATTGGGACAGGAAAAAATTAGCTCGATACGGACTTACTATTCAGGATGTACAGAATTTTGCAATGGTAGGAATCGGAGGAATGCAGGTTTCTACTTCGGTGGAAGGTAGAGAGAGATACCCAATCCGGGTTCGCTATGCCAGAGAATTAAGAAATGATCCTCAGGCAATTTCTAGAATGTTGGTTCCTACCAAATCCGGAGCTCAGATACCATTAGAGCAATTGGCAACGATTGAATATCGGCAAGGACCACAAGCTATAAAAAGTGAAGACACCTTCCTTATCGGTTATGTGATCTTCGATAAACTGGATGGTATAGCAGAAGTCGATGTAGTTCGTAATGCTCAGAAATTGATATCAGAACGCATCGAAACCGGTTCACTGAAAGTTCCTGCAGGAATAAGTTTTGAGTTCGCCGGAAACTATGAAAATCAAGTTAGGGCAGAGAAACGATTAAGTATCATTTTACCGATCGCTCTCTTCGCTATCTTTCTGATCATGTATTTCCAGTTTAGATCTGCTGCTACTACCGGAATGATCTTCACCAGTATTTTTGTGGCTTGGGCAGGAGGTTTTCTAATGATATGGTTGTACGGACAAGGCTGGTTCCTGAATTTCGAACTATTTGGACAAAACCTCAGAGACCTCTTCCAAATGGGGACAGTGAACTTAAGTGTTGCCGTTTGGGTAGGATTTATTGCCTTGTTCGGGATTGCATCAGATGGCGGAGTAGTGATGGCAACTTATCTGGATCAAATTTTTGATAAACAAAAACCAACCAATAAAGCAGAGATCAGATCAGCTGTGATCGAGGCAAGTTCACGAAGAATTCGCCCGACACTGATGACTACAGCAACAACCATTCTTGCGTTGATCCCAATACTTACTTCAACAGGTCGTGGAGCAGATATCATGGTGCCAATGGCGATTCCAAGTGTTGGAGGGATGTTACTTCAGGTAATCACACTATTTGTAGTGCCTGTGTTGTATGCCATTTGGAAAGAATTTCAATTAAAAAGGAGTTTGAAATGAGACAAATATTTCAAAACAATTATTCAGCTTTAGGTAATGTGACGTTCCGACGCAGAGCATTGGAACGAGCTAAAGAATACAGTTCTGATACCCCTCGGATCAAATCGGGAACCGCCGATTCGATAAGCTCCCCTAAAAGCGAGAATTACGAACAGTTTAAGAAAGCAAATCTCCCTTCTAAGAGACAAAAGGAAAAGTCCCCTCTTGAGAGGGGATTCAGGGGTGTGTTTTATATGCTCATAATCCTGTTACTTTCTTCAACTCTAAACGCCCAATCCCTCCAAAGTTACCAACAGGAAGCAGCTCAGAATAATCCCGAGCTTAAAGCATCTTTCAACAGGTATTTATCAGAATTGGAAAGCAGACCTCAGGTTGGGTCATTACCTGATCCCGAAGTGGCATTCGCGTATTTTATTAGTCCGATTGAAACCAGAGTCGGACCGCAAAGAGCACGGATTTCGGTAACACAAATGTTTCCGTGGTTTGGAAGTTTGTCTGAAAAGAGGTCGGTATCTGAAGCGAATGCGAAAGCACAATTTGAACAATTTCAGGAGCAAAGGAATCGCATTTTCTATCAAATGGAAATGATCTGGAGCGATTTATTTGAAGTGGAGCAACAAATCAGAATTGCAGAAGAGAACCTCAGAATCATAAATACATTACTCGAAGTGAGTTTGAGTAGGTATGAAAATGGATTGACTTCGCAGGTTGATGTACTCAGGGCACAGATCGAACAAGAAGATCTTAAAACCCAAATCGAACTTCTGAAGGATAACCGTAGACTGCTAAAGGAGCGTTTTAATGAATTCAGAAATGTGGATGAAAGCTCAGAGGTTATTATTCCGGACAATCTCTCGGCATCAATGGCACTCAAGAACAAGGATGAACTCAAGTCAACTATCATTCAGCAAAACCCGAATCTTAATAAACTCAGATATAGAGAAGAAGCTTCAAAGGAAATGGTGTCTTTAGCTGACAGAGAAGGAAAGCCTTCTTTCGGAATTGGTTTCGATTATATAGCTACAGGAGAGCGTACAGACGTTACAAATCTTTCGGATAACGGAAGAGATGCTTTTGTAGCCCGAGCCAGTTTTAAGATTCCGCTTTTCAGAAATAAATATAATGCAAAGGTGCAGCAGGCAGAATTGAACCTGAATTCGGTTCAGCAGGATATAATCACATTAGAAAATAAGCTGGAAACAGATCTTTACACAGCACTCAGAGATCGAAGTGATGCTCAGAGAAGATTCAATTTATACGATACCAAACAAATTCAACGAGTTGAACAAGCCATTAACATAATGATGGAATCCTATTCTTCTGACGCATCTGATTTCGAAGAAATACTAAGGTTGCAAAGAAAATTACTTGAGTATCAGCTAAAACGAATTCAAGCTAAAGCCGATCTGTACATGGCGAACAGCTATATCAATTATCTCTCGGGCGTGAATAACATCACCGAAAACGAACTTAATTACTAAATAAATTATCATGAAAAATCTAAAAAAATACAGCCTATATATAGCAATTGGAGTGGTGGGCATTCTCCTTGGTGCTTTAATATTCGGAGGCACAGAAACAAAAGTAGAACTTCAAACTCCGGATGAACACATCGCTGACAGTCATACTGATGACGAGGGAAATGTCATTTACTCATGCAGTATGCATCCGAGTGTAAGACAAAGCGAACCCGGTGATTGTCCGATCTGCGGAATGGAACTCATTCCGGTGAATGACAATTCAACCGGTGGAAATCCCAATGAATTAACGATGTCGCTGGCTGCGATGAAGTTGGCTGAAATCGAAACTTCCGTTGTTCGCTCAGGAAATCCGGTATCAACGATCTATTTACCGGGAAAAATAATGCCAGATCAGAATAAGGTATCCAGTGTTACTGCTTTATTTGGTGGAAGAATCGTAAACCTATATGTGGATTACGAAGGAGCTTTTGTTAGAAAAGGGCAAAAAATTGCTTCGATATATTCTCCTGAACTCATTTCCGCTCAACAAGAGCTGTTGCAAGCGGTTAAATTCAAAGAGCAAAATCCCGTATTGTATAAATCAGCTAAACGGAAGTTAGCTTTATGGGAATTGCCTGCTCAAACTATAGAGAATATCGAGTCAACCGGTGAGATTAAAACCGAACTAGATATCGTCTCTCCAGCTACCGGTTATGTTACCAAGCTGAATGTTTCCCGTGAAGACTACGTAAATCGTGGAAGTATGATATATATGGTTGCAGATCTTTCCAGTGTTTGGGTGATGTTTGACGCATATGAATCTGATCTATCCTTAATACAAGAAGGGCAAAATATTATGTTCACTACAGCAACGTATCCCGGAGAAAAATTTGAAGGAACGGTGAGCTTTGTAGATCCATCAGTAAACAGTATGAGCCGAACAGCGGACGTGAGAGTAAAGGCGAATAATCCTGAAAAGAAATTAAAGCCGAACATGTTAGCTGAAGGAATATTGACAGCCAATATCTCAAATCAGAAATCTTTACTGATTCCAAAATCAGCAGTGCTTTGGACCGGTCCACGATCCATCGTTTTTGTGCAGATACCAGACAAAGAAGAGCCTACTTTTATAGCTCGTGAAGTTACGTTAGGTAAACGGGTGGGTGAGCAATACATCATTTTGGAAGGATTGGAAGCCGGTGAAGAAGTAGTAACCCATGGTAATTTCAAATTGGATGGAGCTGCACAGCTTGCAGATAAGTTAAGTATGATGAACAGAAATCCGGGAACGGGAGCTAATCGCACGGGACATGAAGGTCATAACATGGGAGCAGAAGGTTCCGGTGAGATGAAAATGGAGATGAATTCTCCATTAATGAATGAGGAACCAATGAATACGGAAGCGAAATCGGTTCCTGCAGAATTTAAATCTCAGTTAAATAATGTAGTTCAGGAATATTTGAAATTGAAAGACGCATTGGTAATGTCAGATAAATCCAAAGTTACTGCATATGCGAATAAACTTGAGAATGAACTCAAAAATGTAAACATGACGCTGGTGAAAGGAGAACTGCATACCACATGGATGAAACAACTTGAAAAAATTGACTCATCTAATAAAGAGCTAAAACAATCTCAGAACATCGAAGCTCAAAGGGCTGCCTTTCTAACGCTTTCATCAACCCTGATAGAGAGTGTTAAAACCTTTGGCATACCAAGTGTGATATTCCAACAATATTGCCCTATGACAGATGGAGGAAAGGGCGGTTACTGGTTAAGTGAATCAGAAGAAATTAAAAATCCTTATTTCGGTGAGCAGATGCTGAAATGTGGAGAGACTATTACTAAAATTGAATCATAAATCTAAATAAATATTAAAATGAAATATTTCAAAATTACACTTTTAGCATTACTACTTAGCTCAGGAGCTATACAAGCTCAAGAAAAGAACAAACAAAGCCATGACAAGCACTTAGGTATTCTTATTACGGAATATATTCAATTAAAGGACGCCCTTGTTGCTGACGATTTTGAATTGGCACAAAAGAGTTTAAATTCATTTTCTAAGGAAATTAATTCGAATAGTGAAATGATAGATCATGAAAGCTCTGATAAATATGATGCTCATCACAAAAGAATGGTTGCAGCTGTAAATACTACAATGAAAGCACAGGACATAAAAGCTTTAAGAGACAGTTTTGATGAAATTACAGATGAACTACTGGTAGCTATTGAAAACCAAGGTTATACAGACAATAAGTTATATGTACAATTTTGTCCAATGGCTAATGATAAAAGCGGGGCGAAGTGGCTAAGTACTAAAGAAGAAATTCTGAATCCTTATTACGGCTCAATGATGATAAAATGTGGAACAACGCTTAAAACTATAAATTAATTGAATTATGGAACATGAACATCACCACCATCAAGCCAATAAAGATGATCATGAAGGTCATGATAATAAACACAAAGATCATGGCAACCATCATGCACACATGGCACAGGATTTCTTAAAACGTTTTTGGATATCCACTGCTTTAAGTTTGCCGATTATTGCGCTTTCTCCAATGATTCAAGGGTTACTTGGATTAAGGGAAAGCTTATCTTTTCCGGGTGATGTCTATGTTTCGGCACTTCTTTCAAGTATAGTATTCTTTTACGGAGGCTGGCCTTTTTTAAAAGGGTTGGTAAACGAATTAAGGAACAAAAAGCCGGGCATGATGACCCTTATTGGTATTGCCATAACCACAGCTTATGTATATAGTATGTTGGTTGTATTTGCAGTTGAAGGGAAAATCTTTTTCTGGGAGCTTGTTACCCTTGTAGATATAATGCTTATAGGGCACTATATCGAAATGAAATCCGTAATGAGTGCTTCAAAAGCTTTGGAGGAACTTGCAAAATTGATGCCTTCGGAAGCGCATTTGGTTCAGGAAGATGGATCAACCAAAGAGGTGGCTCTTGAAGAGCTAAAGAAAGGTGATCGGGTTCTTATAAAACCCGGCGAAAAAATACCCGCTGACGGATTCATAGTTAAAGGTAAGAGTTCCGTGGATGAATCTCTCATGACCGGAGAATCAAAGCCGGTAAATAAGGGAGAAGAAGACGAAGTTATAGGTGGGTCTATTAATGGAGAAGGTTCGTTAACAATTGAAATTAATAAGACGGGCGAGGATTCATTTCTTTCTCAGGTTATTACTCTTGTAAAACAAGCTCAGGATAGCAAGTCAAAAACACAAGATCTTGCAAATAGAGCTGCGTTCTGGCTTACCTTGATAGCGCTTGGTGCAGGAACTATTACGTTCTTTGTATGGACATTTCTTACAACTCAGGATTTCGTATTTGCTCTTGAACGTACAGTAACTGTTATGGTTATTGCTTGTCCTCATGCATTAGGTTTAGCGGTACCATTAGTAGTAGCTGTTTCGACTAACTTAGCTGCTAAAAATGGGTTTCTGATTAGAAATAGAACTGCGTTTGAAGATGCCAGAAATTTGGGAGCTGTAATCTTTGATAAAACGGGAACACTCACCAAAGGTGTTTTTGAAGTTACCGATATTATGACATTTTCAGAAGATTATAAGAAAGAACGTTTGCTACAATTAACAGCTTCTTTAGAACAAAATTCTGAACATCCTATCGCTCAGGGAATTGTAAAATCTGCTGACTCACTTCTTGAAGTAAACGATTTTAATTCTATAACAGGGAAAGGAATTGAAGGTAATATTGACGGACTTTCAATCAAAGTAGTAAGCCCCGGTTATTTAAGAGAGAATGATATCGAATTGCCAGATGATCAATATCAAACCCTCTCAAAACAAGGTAAAACGGTTGTATTTGTTATTGTTGAAGGCGAACTAAAAGGGGCAATTGCACTTGGTGATACCATTAGAGAAGACTCCAAAATTGCAATTAACCAGTTGCATGATATGGGTATCGAATGCATTATGCTTACAGGAGATAACAAACAAACAGCTGCTTACGTGGCTAAGGAACTGGGTCTGGATGACTACTTCGCTGAAGTTTTGCCCAACGAAAAAGCAGATAAAATTAAGGAAGTCCAATCACGAGGATTAAAAGTTGCCATGACAGGTGATGGTGTGAATGATGCTCCGGCACTTGCCCAAGCGGATGTGGGAATAGCAATTGGAACCGGTTCTGATGTAGCTATAGAAACAGGAGATATAATTCTCACACAAAGTAATCCCAAAGACGTAGCAGCATTAATAGCTCTTGCTAAAGCTACCTACAAAAAAATGGTGCAGAACCTGTTTTGGGCCACCGGGTATAACGCCGTAGCTATTCCATTGGCAGCAGGTGTATTATTTTCGTTTGGGGTCATATTAAATCCGGCTGTAGGTGCAGGTTTGATGTCGATAAGTACCGTAGTTGTTGCTGTGAATGCACGACTTCTTAAAATTGAAAGATGAATCTATAAATCAAATAAAAGACTTATGAAAAAAGAAGAGAAGAATACCAAGAAGATTAGTAGAAGAGCATTTTTCCGTTACACAGCTTCTATTGGGGCTGTTGTGGGAATGTCAACTATTTTGCCGGCATATGCTTTTGCAGGATTTGGGGAAAGAGATGTGTTGGAACCCAAAGGTGCTGACAATATTTTAGATCTAACCATAAGTGAAATTCCTATCAACATTGACGGGAAAACAAGTACTGCCATTGGAATAAATGGAAGTGTTCCCGGACCGCTTATCCGCTTAAAAGAAGGCGAAGATGTTTTACTTAGAGTTAAAAATGAGCTTAAAGAAGATACATCTATTCACTGGCATGGAATTATTTTACCGTTTCAAATGGATGGAGTTCCGGGAGTAAGTTTCGATGGTATTAAACCGGGAGAAACTTTTGAATACCGCTTTCCGGTAACTCAAAATGGTACATACTGGTATCACAGCCATTCAAAATTACAGGAACAGTTGGGACATTATGGACCAATGATTATTGAACCAAAAGATAATGATCCTGTTGAGTATGACAGAGAGTATCCTGTGTTACTATCTGACTGGACATTTGAGAGTCCATATGATGTAATGAACAATATGAAAAAAATGGATGGTTACTATAATTATCAGAAGCGAACGTTTGGCGAGTTCTTTAAAGATGTTTCGGAAGATGGTTTTGTAAGTGCATTTAAAAATTATACATCATTTGCACGAATGCGTATGAGTCCAACCGATCTTGCAGATGTTACAGGAGCCACCTACACCTACTTAATGAATGGTCGTGGTCCGGAATCGAATTGGAATGCTCTTTTTAAAAAAGGAGAAAGAATACGTTTACGATTCATCAATGGTTCTGCAGGATCTACTTTTGATGTTCGCATTCCCGGATTGAAAATGACGGTAGTTCAGGCAGATGGACAGAATATAGAGCCGGTTTCTATTGAAGAGTTCAGAATTGGTATCGCCGAAACGTATGATGTAATTGTTGAACCAAAAGAAGAGAAAGCATTTACAATTTTTGCTGAATCACTTGATCGAAGTGGTTTTGCGCGTGGCACGTTAGCTCCTAATGAAGGAATGGCTGCGGCAGTTCCTGTTCTTCGTCCAAGACCAACCCGTACTATGAAAGATATGGGGATGAATATGAGCGATATGAAGATGGACGGCATGAAGATGGATAACATGGAAAAGAAAGACAACGCCATGGAAGGAATGGATAATGGAAACATGGACCATAATATGATGGGTATGTCAGGTATGAATTCAGATCCTGTAAAACATGGTCCTGATCGACATGGAGTTGGCGCAGCAGCGATTGCCGATAATCAATACAATCGCTTAAATGAGCCGGGAATAGGGTTAGGAAAAGACGGGCGTAAAGTTCTTGTGTACAATGATTTGAAAAGTCTTGAGCCAAATATTGATGAGAGAAAACCGGAAAGAGAAGTTGAATTACATCTTACAGGAAATATGGAACGCTATATGTGGTCTTTTGATGGTAAAGAATTCAATGAGGTAAAAGGACCTATTGAATTTACTCAGGATGAAAGACTACGCTTGATTCTTGTAAACGATACGATGATGGAACATCCTATCCATTTACACGGAATGTGGATGGAATTAGAGAACGAAAACGGGATCTATAATCCTCGAAAACACACTCTTTTAATACAACCGGCACAGCGAATCTCTGCACTAGTCACACCAAGAGATAAAGGGCGATGGGCTTTTCATTGCCACATTCTATATCACATGGAAATGGGGATGTTTCGAGTTGTACAGGTTAGTGATAAAAATGGAGGGATCTACTAATGCAACAAGTAAATGTCATTGTTAAGCGAACCCCAAAAATTTTCAGTAACAATATTATGTTAAAGATAAATTTTCAAAAAATAGCACTCATTTTGTTACCCATATTAATTTTAACCGGTAACTCAGTGAAAGCTCAAAAGGCTCCGGAATTTAGCAACAAGATTCTTCCCGATAACAAAACCTATTTCTACTTTGTAGCTGACAGGTTTGAATACTATTCTAAAGAAGGCACAAATCCCTTGGTTTGGGATGTTCAGGGGTATTATGGAAAGGATTACAATAAATTCTGGTTTAAAGCAGAAGGGGAAGCCCTTACTTCAGAAAAAGAAGGAGAAATGGAATTTCAAGGGTTATACAGTCGCCCGGTAACTTCCTATTTCGATGTTCAAGCAGGTCTAAGATACGATGTTGCCTATAACAGCATTACCAGTAATTCAAGAGCTTTTGCAGTTTTGGGTTTGCAAGGTTTAGCTCCTTATTTATTTGAAGTGGATGGAAGTATCGCAGTAAGTGAAGACGGAGATTTATCGGGTAGTTTTGAAGGTGAGTTAGACTTGCTGATGACTCAGCGGCTCATTATCCAACCAAGATTGGCCACAAGTGTAGCGGTTCAAAAAGTAGAAGACTTCGGAGTGGGATCAGGGCTCAATAATATCCAGCTTGGTTTAAGATTGAGATACGAGATTAAGCGAGAATTCGCTCCTTATTTGGGAATTTCCTGGAATAGGAAATTGAGCGAAACAGCAGATCTGGCAAAACTTGAAGGTGCAGATGTAAGTGTATTTGGAGTAGTTGCTGGGGTAAGGTTGTGGTATTAAAAAGAAACTTGTTTGGTAAACACATTAAAACAAGAGATAAGGATTAAATAAGAAAATAAAAGAACAAGATTTTGAATAGCTGATCAATTTAGGGTTGAATTGATAAACATTAATAAAATGAGATGCTCTCTACGTAAATATAATAACTGATAAATAAATACTACTACTATGGAAACTTCAAAACACGAAAAAGGAAACTATCTAAAATTTTTCATGATGATTGGCACCTCCATGATTGCAATGTTTTTCTTGATGTATTTACACTCGTATGAGATTCTAAATCATGCCTGGTTTAGTGAAACGCGTTTATTTATGACGATGATTATGGGTGGCGCTATGATTATCATCATGCTCGCATTTATGCTGAACATGTATAAAAATAAAAACGCCAACATCAGTATTTTGGCAGGTGGTCTGCTACTTATTATCGCATCAATTTGGTTGGTTCGCAGCCAAACCACTGTTAGCGGAACTGACTATATGGAAGGAATGATTCCACATCACTCAATTGCTATTCTGACTAGTGAAAGGGCGAATATAGAGGATAAAAGAGTTCGTAAACTGGCCGATGAAATTATTGCAGCTCAACTCCGTGAGATCAAAGAAATGGAATGGTTAATTGAAGACATCAAAAATAATGGAATTGCTGAAACAGCAGAAGAAGCGAATTCAAGACCGGTGCCAAACTTTGAAGGGAGTTTGAATTAACCGCTTTCAAAGCATGTATAATAGATGCTAACTAAACATACACTAACATAAATCAAATTTAAAAAACTATGGAACTTATACCTGAATGGGCACCAAATATTCATCCGCTATTGGTTCATTTTCCAATTGGAATTATCATTTTAGCGGCATTGATGAACTTTATTTCTCTCTTTATTCCCGAAGAATGGTGGGACGAAAAGAAGAATACGATTATATATATAATAGGATCTGTTTCTGCAATAGGAGTTTATTATTCCGGTAAATCAGCAGCGGACAGTGTTTTTCTTCCAACGGAAGCTCAAACAGTATTAAATGATCACGCAGACTGGGCTCTTTGGCTGGTGTGGTTTTTTATAGCGTATGCCATCGTAAGAATCGGACTACATTATTTTAAACTTTTTGAGAAATCGATAACTAAATACGTGGCTTTTGTAGCAGTACTTCCGGGAATCTTTTTGTTATACGAAACGGGAGAACACGGAGCTGAAATGGTATTTGGTTATGGAGCCGGTACCGGACAATTACTTGAACAAGAAGAAGTTTCTCCTGATTTAACGGATTCAAACCCTGCTTCCTCTGAATCTTCTTTTACACAAAAAGAAAATGGTGATTGGTTCTGGGAAATGAATGAAAATGCAGTAACTGATTTGATAGGAAATTTTCACTGGACAGGAGGATCAGTTAATGAGCTGAATCCTGAAGTAGCAGCTTCAAATAGTACTCAGTATTTGAAATTAAGCATAAACGAAGGATCAAACACTTTCGTCACACATAACAATTATCAAAATGTTCAGGTCGACTACTATATCGACATGACTGACCTTGATGGGGAGTTGATGCTGATTCACCATTTCATCGATAACGAAAATTTTGATTATGTACAGCTCAGATCTTCAGGTGTAATAATACAGGGAAGAAAAGAGCAAGGTGAAAACACTGTGTTTCAGGAAGGTAAATTTGAAACAGGTGGAGTTCAGTTTTTTAGGGTTGTAGGAAACGGTACTCACTTCAGGGGTTATGTAAATAAAGAAATGGCTGTTCATGGACACGACGATGCTCCGGAATCGGGAGCCATTGGTTTAAGAATTGAAGGAGAAGGAAGTATTCTCATTTCAAAAATCGAACTATCACAATTAAAATAAAAGGTAAAAAAAATGAAAACAATACTATTAACAGGTTTATTATTACTTTCAACGGGATTCATATCAGCTCAGAATATGGATCACGAGAATCATAAGAATATGGCAAGTTCCGAGGAAGTGGAAGCTGTAAAAAAAGTACTGAAAGCGTATAAAAACGCACTCGAGGCTTTAGATGTAACCGGAACACAAAAACTATTTACAGATGATGCAGATGTTTTTGAAAACGGAAAATATGAAGGAAGCTATCAGGATTATTTAGATCATCATATTGGACCTGAATTGGGTCATTTTAAAGAATTTTCGTTCATCGATTATAAAGTGGATGTACAAATTGAAGGAAAGATTGCAGTTGCCTTTGAGACGTACAACTATAAGATCGTAACGGGAGGGGAAGACAGCAGAACTATCGAAAGACAAGCAGTAGCTACTTCAGTTCTTAAGAAAACAGAATCGGGATGGAAGATCATGCAGAATCATGGTTCATCCAGAGCCGTACGAAATTAACATTCTGAGTTTAAATTTCTACAATGACACTCAATATTAAAATTAAACGTCTTCTCATTTTTGTTTTCACTTCAGTCTCCATCTTTATGGTTGGATGTGGAGAAAAACAAAAAGAAACAAAGGCTGTTGCAGATCCAACGACTTTCAAGCAAAGTCGTTGGTACACCCAACAACAATTTGAATTGGGTAAACAAGTATTTACTGCAAACTGTGCTCAATGTCACGGAGGAAAAGGTCAAGGTTTGGTGGAGGATTGGAAAACGCCAAATCCTAACGGGCAGTTTCCGGCACCACCACTAAACGGAACTGCACATACATGGCATCATTCTACCGAAGTGCTGATGGAAACAATAAATAAAGGAGGAATTCCCTTGGGTGGTAGTATGCCTGCTTTTAAAGAAATGCTTTCTGAAGAAGAAAAGCTGGCTGTAATTGCTTTTGTTCAAAACTTGTGGGACGATGAAACCTATAAAAAATGGCTTAAAATTAATAACTCAAACTAACGAATAAGGAAAATCACTATGAGAAAATTTACATATACACTACTAATACTATTCATTTCAAGTATAGCATTAGTAGCTCAAGAAACTAACGACAAAGAAATGATCGCAAAAACGTTGAGCGATCTTGAAACGGCAATTGTAGAGAATGATTCTAAAAAAGCAGGAGAGATACTGCATGATGATGTCACAATTCTTGAAGGTGGCGGTATGGAAACTAAAAGTGAGTATTTATCTCATCATTTTCATTCAGACGGAAAGTTTTTATCTGCAATGAACAGGGAGGAAGTATCTCAGGAAATTAGTGTTGAAGGCAATATGGCATGGGTTACTTCAAAAACCAAAATGACTGGCACATACTCGGGAAGAGATATAGATTTGAGCAGCTTAGAACTTGCTGTACTCAAAAAAGAGAACGGTATGTGGAAAGTAGTAGCGCTACATTGGTCTTCGAGATAATATATTAACGATTTCAACAGCAATCTCTGCCTTTCTGAATTGGAGGGCAGGGAACATCCCCATAAGAACAAAATACACAGCAGTCTCCCTGTTTGGGTTTAAGCACCTCTTTACATTCAGGGCATTCCCAGAAAAATTGGCAGGAATCAGTGGGCATGGTTTCTTGGGATTGATTCCCACACTTAGGACACATTATGGTTGATTCAGCAATGGTGGTTGTCATATAAACTTAATTGATTTTGGCACTTTCTGAAGCTATAAAACCCGTTTTGTTTATAGCTTCAATAATAGTTGGGACTGCTGTTTTCTCTTTATCAAATTTGACAACAGCATTTTGATTTTCATAAGAAGCAGAAGCTTCGAGTACACCTTCAACTCCATGAGCTGCACTTAAGACTGCAGATTCACACCCCGAACAGGTCATACCTTCAATATTGAATGAAACAGTTTCAACCTGATCCTTCTGTACGTAGATAACTTTCTGATCCGGTTTCGAAGTAAAAATTGTCGAATAGTAAGGGAAGCTTATTAACAATGCGGCAACTACAGTTACTATTCCTAAAAAGCTTTTAGAATTCAGAAATGATGGATTTTCTTCGCAAGCACAATCCGGATCCCAATTGGGTTTTAATTTTCGATACCATGCATAACCAAGCAATAGTAAGGTAAGCCCAATAATATAAGGTCTGAATGGTTCGATCCAGGAAAAAGTGGCTGCTGCTCCGCTTACACCGGCTACTAAAGCTACAACAGGAGTGATGCAGCATAGAGAAGCTAAAAATGCGGCAAAGATTCCCACTCCGATCCACTTGGTCTCTGTTTGATTGTTTTTTTCTTTACTCATGCTACTAAAACCTTTAATAGTTGGTTGTTATTAATGTGACCAAAAATTGGAGACAGAATTTCTTTAAAGACAGGATTGAGAGAATAAAAAATGACCTGCCCATCCCTGGTGGTACCTACTAAACCACCATCTTTTAATTTTCTAAGATGTTGAGATATAGCAGGTATACTCATATTAAGGATATCCCCAAGATCACAAGGACATAATCTTTCCTCAGCATTTAACAGAAAAAGAATTTTTAGCCTAACGTCATTCGCTGCTAGTTTTAGTATATCACTTAATTTATAAATAGAAGTATCTACCTGTTCTAAGGAATTTATACATCGGTTTATTTGATTGAGGTCAGCTACCTCTCTTATACAATCTTGTTTACTCATAATATGGAATTAGTTTATCTAATAGTATAATAAATTAATTATTTAAGCAAATACTTAAATAATTTGATTATTAAATTACTTAAGTATCAGATATGTAGAAAAGCAGCTATTATTAACCGATTTAAGTGATACTTACACTTCTTAATCTCAGTGCATTTCCAATTACCGAAACAGAACTGAAACTCATGGCCAGAGCAGCGATCATAGGCGAAAGTAAAATACCGAAAACCGGAAATAAAACTCCGGCAGCGATCGGTACGCCTACTGAGTTATAGATCATCGCAAAGAACAGGTTTTGTTTGATGTTTTTGACCACTTCCGTACTCAGATTTTTGGCTTTAACAATTCCATTCAGATCTCCTTTTACTAAAGTGATCATGGCACTTTCCATAGCCACATCGGTTCCGGTGCCCATAGCAATTCCTATATCAGACTGAGCTAAAGCCGGCGCATCATTGGTTCCGTCTCCCGCCATGGCTACTTTCTTTCCTTCTTTCTGAAGACGCTCGATTTCCTCCAGTTTATCCTGAGGCAGACATTCCGCTTTGTATGAAGATAAGTTCATTTCCTCAGCTACGGCTTTTGCTGTTTGCGGATTGTCACCCGTAAGCATAATTACGTCTATTCCTTTTTCCTGAAGAGCTTGAATAGCTTTCTTGCTGCTTTCTTTGATTGCGTCAGTTATAACTACATATCCAACTATTGATCCGTCTACAGCTAACCAGGAAATCGTCTTGGGATCGTTGATCTCGCTGAGGGATTTTTCAATTTTACTTTGTTCTGATGTATCTGAATCACTGAACATTTTTCTGTTACCGAGTTTGATGGCTTTTCCATCGACGGTTCCCTGAACACCTTGTCCGGTTATGGATTCAAAATCAGATACTTTTAGAAATTCTACCTCTTTAGATTTTCCAAATTTAACGGTTGCGTCTGCTAGCGGATGTTCGCTTTCATTATTGAGTGAGCTTACAAATTGGATGATCTGTTCTTCGGAATAACCATCATCCACAGAAACCATTTTCTCAACGGATGGTTTACCTTCAGTAATGGTTCCGGTTTTGTCGATAATAAGCACGTCCATCTCGTTCATTCGCTCAAGCGCCTCTGCATTTTTGATAAGTACACCGTTTTGAGCTCCTTTACCAACACCAACCATTACAGACATCGGTGTAGCCAAGCCAAGGGCGCACGGACAAGCAATGATAAGCACAGCGATAGCATTGATGAGAGCGTACACATGAGCAGGTTCAGGACCGAATAAAGCCCAAACTCCATACGTGATTATTGCAATTACAACGACAGCCGGCACAAACCAAGCCGAGATCTTATCCGCAAGATTTTGGATGGGCGCTTTACTTCGACTGGCTTTATTAACCATATCCACGATTTGAGAAAGCAAGGTTTCGTCACCCACTTTCTCTGCTTTCATGATGAAAGAGCTGTTTCCATTGATGGTTCCCGAGCTTACAGAATCGTCTGTCGATTTTTCTACAGGAACAGGCTCTCCTGTTATCATAGATACGTCGATAGAAGTTTGGCCTTCAATGATGGTTCCGTCCACAGGAATTTTTTCGCCGGGTTTTACTTTCAGATGATCGCCAACTTCAATTTCATCAATATGAATTTCTTCTTCTTTACCATCTTTGACCCTGACAGCTGTATTTGGAGCCAATTTCATTAGCTCTTTCACTGCATTATTGGTTTGAGAATGAGCCCGTGCTTCTAATACTTGTCCGAGTAAAACCAGAGTTAAGATTACGGTCGCCGATTCAAAATACAGATGAACAGTTCCCGCATCGGTCTTAAACTGCTCCGGAAAGAAATCTGGAAATATCAAAGCAAACACACTGAACAGCCATGCGATTCCAGCACCGATTCCGATCAGTGTAAACATATTCAGGTTCCATGTTATTATAGAACGCCACGCTCTTTCAAAGAACATCCATGTAGCGTAAAAAACAACAGGAAGGGAAAGTCCGAATTGAATCCAGTTCCAGATCTGTACATCCAACATTTCATACAAGGGATTTTCAGAGATCATTTCTGACATCGCAATGATGAAAATAGGAAGAGTGAAAGCTACTGCGATCCAGAATTTCTTAAGTAATGCTTTATACTTTTTTTGCTCCGCTGATTCATCGGCTTCTTTGGGAACAAGATCCATTCCACATTTTGGACAAGAACCGGGGCCTTTTTGTTCAACTTCAGGATGCATCGGGCAAGTATAAATATCAGAAGAAGAGCCCGAACTCATACTTTGCTCCTCAACCAGATCCATGCCACAAACAGGACAATCACCGGGTTCATCGTAGGTTTTGTCTCCTTCACAATGCATGGGGCAGTAAAATACACCGGTGCCATTTTTCTCCCTTTTTGTTTCTTTTTTAGGATGCTCATGATGAGAATGATCGCCGGGTAGTTGGATCGAATAATTTCCTGAAAGTTTGTCTAATGAATCCTGAAGTGTTTCCAATTCCACATGTTCAGACATTTCAAGTTCAGCAGTTCCTTCTTGAAGTGATACTGATACGTTCTGAATATTTTTAATCTCAGAAAGTACTTCGGTTACATGGGTTTTACAACCATTGCAACTCATTCCGTTAATTTGATAAGTGTGTTTCATGATTTGATAATTTGTTGTAATTGAATATGACACAATTCAACCACATTGCACTTACAGAATTTACGATTTGTTGTGTAGGATTTTTAGGATGTGGTGGTTCAGAGAATGAACGAAGGTTAGATCATTCTTAGTAAGTCTCAAACCTTTTCCGGGTGCAAGCCGGACTGAAGTCCTCTCTCGTGAACGGGATGAATATTTATTCTATAGGAAAGATTTAGTTAAGTAAACAAGCAAGGAATTTATTCCGCAGTGATTAGGAAATGTTCAAGTTTTTTTAGTCAAAGCCGATGTTTGGTCTAACAGGAGTTTAGGATTTGTCTTCAGGCTTTCGAGGAGTAGGACGATTTGGAATAGTTGCTTCAATGCGATAGGTAAGTTTTTCTTTTAACTCTTCGGGCGTTTTCCAAACTATTTGATTGTATTGACGAATATCAAAGTGTACATCATCTAAATGATCTTCTCTACAAGTCCAAATAACAGGAATGCCTAAACCCATTGCAAAGCCAGCTTCAAAATAAACTCCATTTCTATTTCCAGTAAAGTCAGCGATCAATAATCCACTTTTTCTAATTTCAGCGATTATTTGATCGTCAATTTTATTTATATGTTCTTTCTTATCTATTCTAAGTGGTTCATATCCTAGTTGATTAAGCGCAGGGAAAAACCCATTGTCCCATAAATCATCTACTTCACCATCAAACCACATTGCTACGAATGCTTTTTTTGAGTCAACTTGTTTTTTCTGGATTTCTTTTACTTCTTTCCAGCCTTTTGGGGTTAGAGTAACATGCATGTTGTTAGGACTTTTAATAAGCCCTAGTTCCTTGGCTATGCTTGTGTAATCAAATAAGTCATGCAGGTTATCACAAAATACAATTGGAGCCATGTTATTAATATTAACACTATCCGTTGGGTATTTGAGTGACTTATAAATATATAGTAATAATAACTCGATTCTTTCGAAAAGATCATTACTAGGATTAAAATCATCGATCAGTGTGTCAATATTCTCAAATGTCAAAGTAACTGAGCTGCCAAACTCATAATTATGTCTTAGAAGGAAGCTTAGCTTTTTTAATTCTTCATTTGTAAGCCCAACATCAGTTCCATTCATGACTTTTACTTTATAGATAGGATCAATAAAATAATATATGCCACAATTAGTACAAGTAACTTTAAAATGGCGATTGCTCTTGTTTTCTACAGTAATATCGCTGTGTATAGAATGACATATTGCGCAATTTTGTTTAGTCATGGTAGTAATTCATAATTATAAATTCATCATTCAAAACTCTTTAATCAATCCCTTCACCAACTCTGCAAATTCTCCTTTCTTCATTTCGGCGGCTTCTTTTACTTCTGCGTGATCTAATTTCTGATCGGTTACTCCGGCAGCAGCATTGGTGATAAGTGAAACAGCAGCTGATTTTATTCCGAGACGAGCTGCTTCCATCAATTCGGGAGCGGTACTCATTCCAACCGAGTCTCCACCAATCATTCGAAAAGCTTTGATCTCAGCTTTGGTTTCGTAGTTAGGTCCTTTTACATAAAGGTAGGTCCCTCGCTTAGTTGCTACTCCAACTTCTTCAGCAATTTCCTGAACTCTATCGGCTACAGGATAAAGATCAAGTGACCACTTATTAGAAGAAGGAGCTGCTTTCAAGTCCATATTCTGTTTGATGATATCTTCGATCACCATCAGATCACCAACTCTGAAATCGAGGTTAATTCCACCGGCGGCATTGGAAACCAGAAGTTTATCGGCGTTAAATGCATAAGCCAGGTGGACAGGAATAACCGTTTTATCAAATCCATATCCTTCGTAGAAATGGAATCGACCGGAAAATGCTAATGTGGTTTTTCCTTCCACTTCGCCAAATATCAACGCACCGGAATGTCCTTGTACAGTAGATTGTGGGAAGTTTGGAATTTCAGAATAGGGGATAACGGTTTGATTTAGAATTTCATCCCCAAAATCACCAAGCCCGGAACCTAAAATTACTACGGCTTCGATCTTATCGGGAAATCCCTTTTCAACAAGAAAGTCTTTAATTTCAAAAATATGATCAGGCAGGGACATAAGAATCTATGGCTTCAGTAGTGTATCCGGTTTTATCGTCGTAACCGGTAAGTTTGATAATTGGAGAACTGTCGTCATGATAGCCTAAAATAGTATAACCTTCATCAAAAGCCAGTTTTGCAAGTCGTTCTCGTTGCTGTTGACTGGTTTTAGGGTCAAAATCGTATTTTGCAGCAAATTTCCGGTTCACCTGACTTCGGGTAGCGATCACATCACCTGCTTGCATAAACTTGTTCTCTCCGTCATTAAAAAGAAGAACCTGATGAAATTCTGTATGACCGCCGATCTTTTCGACTTTCAATTCCTGATAAGCTTCATCTTCTGCATCCAAAAAATGAAGATCAGCTTTAGCATCAATGAAAGAAACGAATTCCGTTTTTTCTTCATCGTAATACACTTCTTTGTTCATCACCTTTTCCCAGCCCTTTTTTGAAACCCAGATCTTAGCTTCAGGAAAAGTGAGCTCCCAATATCCATTCTCTTTGTGTGCAAGTCCGCCAATGTGATCATAATGCAAATGGCTACAAACGACATCTGTGATATCAAACTCGGTCAGATCATGAGCTTCCAGATTTTCACGAATAACATGAGGTCCGGTATCTTCTCCGAATACTCCGATTCCGCAATCAAAAAGAAATTTTCTATCGGGAGTAGAAATCAAAAAGGGGTTCAAAGAAATTTTGAGTGCACCTTTAGCCGGTTTATCATCTCGGGAAATACGATTGAATTTTTTATCTAATCCTACCGAAAAAGTACCTTCATAAAGTGCAGCTGCGTACGTATTTTTAAGTGACATAGTGTAAGAGGTGACAGAGTTGCAAAGCAACCTTTAATTCAAAGTGGATTTTTTATTTTAATGTTCTGATAAAGCTACTCATCATGCGCTCTATTTCTCGTGAGTGATCGTATAAGTTTTCAAAGATTTCTTTGGAGATGAATTCTAAGTTTCTGGCTACTTCGATTTGAGTTTGTAATTCAAATAGTGAGCCCATTGAAATGTTCACGAATCGTTTAAAATCTCCTTGGGAGTTTCTTCCAAAGCCCTCAGATATATTTGAAGGTATTGAAACTGATGATCTTCTCAACTGCGATGTTAACCCATATTTTTCTTCCTCAGGAAAAGAAGATGTAGCGCGATATATCTCAGTCACCAACTCCATGGATTGCTGCCAGATTTTTAAGTCTCGAAATGTTTTAATCATAATCACTTACTTTGTTACTGTGTCACTAAGATACTTTGCAACAGTTATGATTCAAACTTTTCGTAGGCGTTGATAATATCCTTCACCAATTTATGGCGTACAACATCTTCTTCACTCAAATACACGAAGTCAATTCCATCCACATCTTTTAAAATATCCTGAACAGTGATCAAACCTGACTCTTGTTTTCTGGGAAGATCGGTTTGGGTAACATCTCCGGTAATGATCGCCCGGCTGTTAAATCCGATTCTGGTAAGAAACATCTTCATTTGAGCATTGGTTGCATTTTGAGCTTCATCCAGAATTACAAACGCATTGTTCAAGGTTCTTCCACGCATGTAAGCCAGCGGCGCGATTTCAATCATGTTCTTGGTCAGATAATAATCGAGTTTATCGGGCTCGATCATGTCTTCCAAAGCATCATAAAGTGGACGAAGATAAGGATCGATCTTTTCCTTCAAGTCGCCCGGTAAAAAACCTAAACTTTCTCCGGCTTCTACTGCAGGTCGGGCTAAGATTATTTTTTTAACCCGTTGTTCCTTCATCGCTTTTACAGCAAGAGCAACAGAAGTGTACGTTTTTCCGGTCCCCGCCGGCCCAATTGAAAAAAGTATATCACTTTCATTGGAAGTAGTAACAATTCGTTTTTGTCCAGGAGTTTTAGCATGGACTGGAATCCCATCATAAGTATATAGAATCAGGTCGCCTTCTTTGATATTTTTAGGTAGCGGGTTTCTGGCCTTTCTTTCACCTGATTTAAGAGTGATCAGCGTTTTAACTTCATTTTCAGAAACAGATCCCTTACGATCAGCAACTCCAATCATACCCTCAATAATATTCTTAACAAGAGCTACATCATCACTTGAGCCAATTACTTTAACACGATCTCCTCGAGCATTGATTTTTACATCCGGGAATGATTTATCCAGAATCTGGATATTTTTGTCGTGTAAACCGAATAAGGAAACAGGATCGGTATCAGAAATATCTACAACTTGTTCTAAAAGGGTACGTTCGTCTTCGATGGATTTATAAATTGAATGATAATTAGAGTGTAAAGATAAGAAAAATAAAGCTTGCTATCAGCTTTCAAGCTTGCCCATCAACTCATTAACTCTTGCTGAGATATCATCAGCTTTAAAGACACTACTACCTGCTACAAGTACATCAGCACCGGCTTCAGCTACTTTTTCGATATTTTTTAAAGAGACTCCGCCATCTATTTCAATTAAAAAACCATGACCACCAGCATCTCTCAGATCAGCAAGTTCACGTAATTTATCGTAGCTGGATTCTATAAAGCTTTGTCCTCCAAAACCGGGATTAACACTCATGATCAAAACAAGATCAACATATTCCAGAATGGGTTCTATGTTGTATAAAGAAGTTGCAGGATTTACGACCACACCTGCCATAATTCCATGTTTCTTTATATTCTGAATAGATCGATGCAGATGAGGGCAAGCTTCATAGTGAACCGAAATCAGATCAGCTCCGGCTCGCACATAATCATCCACAAATTTATCGGGATCTTCGATCATCAAATGAACATCCATAAAGGCATCGGGAGCAGATTTTTTTGCAGCTTTTACGATACTTGGTCCATAACTGATATTTGGCACAAAGTGTCCATCCATAATATCACAGTGAATCCATGTTACTCCGCCATCTATACAATCCTGAATATCGCTTCCAAGTTTAGAGAAATCGGCAGCAAGAATTGAAGGTGCGAGAATGGGAAGTTGAAAGTCCATTTAGTCTTTATTGAGTTTGGGAATTTGTTTAGGAATTGGAGTTCCGGTAGAGTCTATGTTAACTACACCGCCTTCGTCAGGTTCTATTGCTTCGAACCGTTCAGAAATAACAAGATCAATAGTTTCTCCTTCAATGATCTCTGTAACTTTTGGGGTGTATTCAAGAACGGTATTAGGGGTAACATCCTTTATTGGACGAAATCTGATTTCTCCAAGTCTGAGTCCGGCTTCTCTTAGTTTTAATTGAGCTTGAGGAAGACGTAAGCCAATAATTTCAGGGATAGTAACGATCTTGTTTCCTAAACCATCACTCACTACAAGATCGATAGTGGTACCCTTTGCAACAGTATCTCCTTCCGGAATTGACTGACGTAAGATCACATTTTTAAATCTGGAAGATTCGTAACTGGTAGACCCAACTTCCAAACCATAATTTTGCAATTGGATCTGCGCATTTCTAATTGAAAGGCTTACTACATTAGGAACAACAACAACAGGTTTAACCTCTGTATTTACTGTTAAATAAATTTTTCTGTTTGGCTTAACAATGGTATTTGCAGCAGGTTGTTGATCGATCACATAGTTAGCAGGGAAAGCAGAATTTGCACGCCGGTCAGCAACTTCATAACGGAGGCCAATGCTTGTTAACTCAGATTCCGCTTCTTGTAGTGTAAGTCTGGTTAAGTCGGGTACAGTTAATCCTTCGTAGTAATTGGTATAGTTGGGCATTATCACTTTATCAAAAACAAGAAGTGATAAGGATCCAAAGAGAACTAATCCCAGAATCGAATAATAAAATTTCTTACTTGTGAATATCCGCTTAAGCATATTCGAAAAGTACGGCATTACTGACGATGTTAAAAGTGTAAGGTTAGTGAAAATGAATCAGCTCGCATCATATCTGCTGAAGCTTGAACTCTGGCATTTTTCAATTGTACAGAAAAGAGTGCATCAAAGGCTGAAACTACATGGTTTATCACTAAAAGGTTTAAAATGTTCCCGGCCCGGCGATAATTATTATTAAAACGATCGGCACGTTCTGCACCAAGTAAAAATAACGGAGATGCGAGATCACCTTTATTATCGTAGAGATAGTCATAATTTGGGTTATTCACTGCAACATTTTCAGCATAAAAATCAGACCAACCACCTTCAAATTGATAGTACTTACTGATCAATTCATAATACTGCTGAGAACCGTAGGGTGGTAGCACATGAGAGAAGTCACCGGATCCACAGCTGCCGCAAATGAGTTCTGTTTGTCTTTCAATTTCTTGCAAAAGTGTAATGTTAACTCTGTTCCAGTCATTTCTTGTGTCAGTAAAGTCAGGATCGAGACCATCAACCATCGCTCTTAATTGATTCAGTTTGTCGTGAGACAGCCCGTTATTGTCATAGTAACCAATCAGCCATTGAGAATAAGCAACCACACTCCATTCCTTATGAGTGAAAGCTTTATATGCTTGTTCTTGATCTTTAGCTACGTTGGTTCGATTTATATAATAAAAAATACTGAAGGCTTCGGTTGCTAAATAAATGCCAGCCCGTGCCCATTTTCCGTTCGCTGCTTGTGCAGATCCCGGTAAGATTGCAGAAGAAAGAAATGCTATGCCTGGCTTAGTTTGAAGGGTATTTTTAAATCCATCAGAAGTTGGTTGATACGAAAAATCACTTATCGAAATATTTCTTTGGACTGTAGGTTCTGCAATCTTTACAAGGTTTCCTGAAATATCAGATTTGAGTTGAGCAAAGATGAAGTTGGAACTTAAAGTGAGTAAGACTAATAACAGGAATAAATTTTTCATAATAACTCGAAATCAAAAGTTAACCCAAAGTGAAATAGAAGTTCACGTCCGTATGTAACAGAATTATTTCCGGATCCGGTTACAAATTCATCAGGCAAAGTTAGTTGAAATTCATTGAATCCATATGAAGCACTTACAAATAATTTTAATGGGAATAAATAATATCCATTCATAGCGAGCCTGAGCTCTGTTCCAATACCGGTTTTTAAGGAGTTATCGGTACCAAATGGAGAATTCCATGCATTACCTGCTTCAAAGAAAAATCGGGCATATACCTTATCAAGTGTATAAGGGCCAGCTTGTTTTGTAATATTTTTAAAGATAGGTGCAAAGTAGGAGAGAGAGGTGAAAGCCGTTCTATCTCCACCCAATGCGAAATAAGGGTAGCTTCTCATGCCTAAAAACCCGCCAATATAATCAGTGTAGAATGAGTCATTAGGATCGTTAAAATATGCGAACCATCTAACCCGAGCTTGAAGGGCTTGCCCTGAAGGAAGTTTAAACCCATAACGGGCGTGTAATTCAGTTGAATGATTCTTGGATGTCTTGAAAATAGGAACCAAAGCTCCATCATCTATATCGTATTCTTCCAAAAGTTTACCGGGTTGATATTGATATCTTAGATAACCCTTTAAACCAGTGGGCGCTATATCTGCATCCGTAGTAAATTCGTAGTAATCTACCGTGTAAGAAGCTGATAAAGTAGTTCCTTTAAAATATTCTGAAGAAGAACCGGTAATGAACGCTTGTAATTCGTTAGAGAAAAAGTTGTCAGTTTCAACTCTATATGGACTATAACCAACTCCTAATTCCAGAAGAGAGCGCCTACTCAATTTACTTCTGAAGAATAGATTCGCTTCCCAGATCTGATAAGCAATATCAACGTTTACTGTATCCTTTTGTGCGCAGGAGGTACATGGAAATTCTTCGATCTGTAATCCATCTTTAACGTTGCGACGCAAATTATATAGCTCGAGAGAAACAGTTGGTGACCAGCTTCTTTTAATGAATGGAAGCCCTCTGTATTCCGCAATCAGGAAAAGATCTCTATCTAACTCAAAGAGGCGGTTAGGTTTAAAAAAGTCTCCGATATTTTCTGCAGGTAGAGAACCAACACCAAGTAAAGCGCCTCCGAAAATACTTAGTTTATCAAGCACGTCTCGGGAAGCAAAATATACTCCCGGTTTCATATCCCTAAGTAAATTTTCTCCTAATTTGCCAAACTTACCATTCTTGATTAGGGAGCCATTATTACCATTTAGCTTTGTATAATTATCAAAACGGACTATGGGAAAGAAAGAGAAATCTGTGAATGTATCTTCGTATTCTCTGTATGAATAAACATTCTCTGCTTGAACTGTATTCATTTCAAAGGTATATGAGCCGGTATCCGCGACCGCATTTTCTAGAGAATTAAATTCAGAAATATCACTGTCATCAAAACTATTCAATCCAGCAAAGGTGTCTGAAACATCGAAAGATTCAATGTCCGAATAAACAGGATTGTAATTTTTAAAGTCTATTTTTGAATTATCAAGTGACAGCTTTTTAATTTTATATCCATCAGCTTCATATTCAGAAAAGTAAAGATTCTGATTTTGGTCAAGGAAAGGCATAAATGCTCCTCCTATAACATTGGTGATTTGAGTAGAATTGCCTGAATTAAGGTCGAGTTTATGAATATTAAAGATCCCATTTTCATCACTTGAGTAGAACACGCTCTTCCCA
>CXWF01005155.1_pt1 | contig 65701 bp, 65 predicted proteins | sample 468421 | NCBI WGS metagenome assembly CXWF01 (sample SAMEA2620812, study PRJEB7988) | marine metagenome | biome: marine biome (ENVO:00000447); feature: surface water layer (ENVO:00002042); material: "saline water (ENVO:00002010), including plankton (ENVO:xxxxxxxx)" | depth 5 m
TTACGTCAGGCGAGGGCGCCGCGTGCCACGAAAAAGGGATTGTCGAGGCCGCGCTCGGTTTTTCCATAGAGAAGGGGTGTGCCGTCGAGCTGGGTGACGCTGCCGCCTGCCGAGAGCAGGACCGCGTGTCCTGCGGCTGTGTCCCACTCCATGGTACGGCCGTGGCGGGGATAGAGATCGGCTTCGCCCGCCGCGATCAGGCAGAACTTCAACGACGATCCGGCGGCAAGAAATTCCTTCACCTTGTAGAGATTCAGATATTCATCGGTCTTCGTGTCGCGGTGGGTGCGGCTGGCGATGACAACAAGGCCGTCTTCGCTCGGATTGCGCGCGGCAATAGGCGTTGGCTGGTTCGCTCCTTCCGCGCCATCCGGGTTTGGTGTCACGGTTTGCTCAAACGCTTTCCCTGGACCGTAGCCGAAGAACATCCTGTCCTTGGCGGGTGCATAAACGACACCAGCCACAGGCACACGGTCTTCAATAAGTGCAATATTGACCGTGAACTCTCCGTTCTTGTTGACAAACTCCTTGGTGCCGTCGAGCGGATCGACAAGGAAGAAGCTGTGGCCGATTTCGGGAATATGGCCGTCGGCGGCTGCTTCTTCGGAGACCACCGGAATATCCGGAACGAATTTCCGCAGGCTGTCGAGAATAAGTGCTTCAGCGTCCTTGTCGGCAGCTGTGACCGGACTCTTGTCTTCCTTATGGATCACCTCGAATTCCGAGTGATAATGATCCATGATGGCTGCGCCCGCACGGATAGCGATTTTCCGCAACTCTTCGGTGAGGGTAGCTCGGTCGGAAATCAGGCTCGTCAAATCTCGTCCCCTGGGTGGTCTGGCCGGGCAGATGGCGCTGGAACGCGCCCCGGAAATGGCGTTTAGGGCCGCCAGGGCTGGCGTTGACGGCGGCACGATGGTATCAGGCTTTCTAGGCTTTTAGGGGTTCTGGGGCAAATCGATATGACGGAAACCACCGACGTCTCCGCTTTGGAGCTCGCTGCTTTGATGTGCAGCCGCGTTTGCCACGACGTGATCAGTCCCGTGGGTGCGATCACGAACGGGCTTGAGGTGCTCGCGGATGAAGAAGATCCGGAGATGAAGGCTCATGCAATGGAGCTCATCACCAAGAGCGCCGCACAGGCTTCCGCGAAGCTTCAGTTCGCTCGTCTCTGTTTCGGTGCTGCGGGGTCGGCGGGAGCGGAACTTGACCTCCAGGATGCGAAATCCGTCGCTGAAGGGTTGATGATGGGGGAACGGGCGACGCTTTCATGGGAAGCGCCCGCCGCCAATATCGGCAAAGATTATGTAAAGCTTCTTCTCAACATGATCCTGATCGGCGTGGCCGCTATTCCGCGGGGCGGGGATGTCGTCGTGACGGTGGATGGCGATATGGCGAAACCGACGCTTCGGGTTCGTTCGACAGGACAGGCCGCTCGCGTGCCGGAGGAGGCGGCAAAATTCCTCGCGGGGCGCGATCCCGACAGGTTTCTCGATGCCCGCGCCGCGCAGCCTTATTTTACGGGTCTTGTCGCGCGCTCTCTTGGCCTTTCTATCGACGCGCGCATGGAAGGCGAGAATTTCGTAATCGAGGCGCTTTTTGCCGATGGCGGGGCAGACGTCTGACGCCGGGAATATTGTCCGTGCAGCGAATGAAAAAGGGCACCCGCCGGGGTGCCCTTTTGCATTTCGTTTCCGTCAGGACGGTCAGGCGGAAGCCTTTGCAGGCATGCTGCCTTCAGACGGGTCGCGCAGGACATAACCTCGGCCCCAGACCGTTTCGATATAGTGGTCGCCGCCTGTCGATGCCGCGAGCTTCTTGCGCAGCTTGCAAATGAAGACGTCGATGATCTTGAGTTCGGGCTCGTCCATGCCGCCATAGAGATGATTCAGAAACATCTCCTTGGTGAGCGTCGTACCCTTGCGGAGCGAGAGGAGCTCCAGCATCTGGTATTCCTTGCCCGTCAGATGCACACGGTTGCCTTCCACCTCGACTGTCTTGGTGTCGAGATTGACGGTGAGCTTGCCCGTGTTGATGACCGATTGGGAGTGGCCTTTCGAACGGCGGACAACCGCGTGGATGCGGGCGACGAGCTCGTCCTTGTGGAATGGCTTCGTCATATAATCGTCGGCACCGAAACCCAGCCCGCGAACCTTGTTCTCGATGCCGGCCAGGCCGGAGAGAATGAGGATGGGGGTGGTGATCTTGCCCACGCGAAGCTGCTTCAGAACGTCGTAACCGCTCATGTCCGGCAGGTTCAGGTCGAGCAGAATGATGTCGTAATCATAAAGCTTGCCGAGATCGACCCCTTCTTCACCGAGGTCGGTGGTGTACACATTGAAACCATCCGACTTGAGCATCAGTTCGATGCTCTGCGCGGTCGCGCTGTCGTCTTCGATGAGCAGAACTCTCATTGGTCCCCCTCTCGGCGATCTTCAGTATTGATCGCCGATGGTTTGGTTAATCCATGGTTCGGACTTTAAGGCGATTTGGTTAACAAAGGTTAATCGGAATGAAAAAAATTCAGAAAAATTTACAGGTCGTTCTCTAAGTCCCTGAGCTGATTCACTTTTCCTTTCATGAGACAGCGCGGGGGCTGGTTAATTCTCCCGATTTATCCGTTCCACCTTGATCCGGATTGGCGGGTATTCCCTCATTTCAGGGTTTACGCCGTCTTAAAGTCTTCGCGTCAAACTGCATCTCATCTGAAAGAGAGGAATGCGGTTCCTCATAGCCGAGGAGAGGCCCGGGGTCAGTGCAGGCATTGTTGGCGGAAATAGGCGCGCTCGCCGAAGTTAAGCATTACGGGCGCGTGGTCAGCATTCAAGGGCTGATGGTTGAGGTCGCAGGGCCGCTTCACGCCATGGGCGTTGGGAGCAGACTTGCCGTTTCCAATCGCGCTGGAGAAGAAGTGACCTGCGAGGTTGTTGGCTTTCGTGACAATCGGGCGCTCTGCCTTCCGTTCGGAGCTCTTTCGGGCATTGGTGTGGGCTGCAAGGCGGTTTTGTCTTCCGAAGAGCCCCATGTCTATCCCTCCAACGCATGGCTTGGCCGCGTGGTGAATGCCATGGGCGTACCTGTCGATGGTAAAGGGCCCATCGCGCAGGGGGCGACACCTTATCCCCTGCGAAACATGCCGCCTGCGGCTCATACGCGGCAGCGCGTAAGGGGCAAGGTTGACCTTGGCGTTCGTGCTCTCAATACATTCACCACCTGCTGCCGCGGCCAGCGTATGGGTATTTTCGCGGGCTCTGGCGTCGGCAAGTCGGTTCTGCTTTCCATGCTCGCGCGGAATACCGCCTGCGATATCTCCGTGATCGGGTTGATCGGCGAACGCGGGCGCGAGGTGCAGGAATTCATTGAGGACGACCTCGGACCGGAAGGTCTTGCGCGCTCGGTGGTCGTGGTTGCGACCTCGGACGAGCCGGCGCTGATGCGCCGCCAGGCCGCTTACCTCACCATGAGCCTTGCCGAATATTTCCGCGATCTCGACAAGAATGTGCTCTGCATGATGGATAGCGTAACGCGGTTTGCGATCGCGCAACGCGAGATCGGCCTTTCGACTGGCGAGCCGCCGACGAGCAAGGGCTACACCCCGACTGTTTTCGCTGAGCTGCCTAAACTGCTCGAACGTGCAGGACCGGGGACGGGGAGCAGCAGCATAACAGGGCTTTTTACCGTTCTCGTCGATGGTGATGATCACAATGAACCCGTGGCCGATGCTGTGCGGTCGATTCTGGATGGGCACATCGTCATGGAACGTTCGATTGCCGAACGCGGGCGTTATCCCGCAGTCAATGTTTTGAAGTCCATTTCCCGCACCATGCCCGATTGCAATACGCAGGAAGAAAATGACCTCATACGCCGCGCCCGGACACTGATGGCGACCTATGACGACATGGAAGAGTTGATCCGGCTGGGGGCCTATCGTCCAGGTTCCGACCCTCAGGTCGACGAAGCCATACACTATCAGCCCGCGCTTGATGCCTTCCTGGCGCAGCGCAAAAATGAATCATGTACGCTTGATGAGGGATATGCCGCGCTCGCGAACATACTTGGCGACGGTTCGCCAATATCCGGGGGGACTGAGTAATGCGGAACCGCGAATCCCTGATCCGTCTCCACAAATTCCAGGTGGATGAAAAGCGCCGGAAGGTTGCCGAGCTTGAGATCATGCTGTCTGAGTTTCACCAACGTGAGCGCGATCTTGAAGCGCAGGTTGAGGTAGAACAGCGCAAGGCCGGTATTTCCGACGTTGCGCATTTCGCCTATCCGATGTTCGCGAAGTCTGTTATCCGCCGCCGTGAAAATATCCTCGAATCGATTGCCGGAATCGAACGTCAGCTGGAAGAGGCAAAAGAAGAGCTTGCGGGCGCGTTTCGTGAGCTCAAGAAATACGAACTTCTCGAAGGCAGTCGCAAACGCAAAGTCCGCAAGGAAGCGATGCGTGTCGAGCAGGCTGAACTGGATGAAATCGCGCTTACGATCCACCGTCGTCAGTGAGTTTTCTCGAAACGGGTTTTCGCGCCGCCTCAGGCCGCGCTAGTATGGCTGCGAACACAACAAGTTTCGGTCAATGCCCATGCCTTCCTTCGACATCGTTTCCAAGACGGATTTTTCAGAGATCGACAACGCGCTTCGGAACGTGGAGCGCGAAATCAGTCAGCGCTACGATTTCAAAGGATCGCACTGCTCCATCGAGCGCAAAGAGCAGGAACTGACGATCAAGGCTGACGACGACCTCAAACTGAAGCAGATGCACGAACTGTTGCAAGGACACCTCTCGCGCCGCAATATCGAATCCGGCGTTCTCGACTACAAGGAGCCGGAAAAGGCCGCGGGGCAGAGTGTGAGGCAGAAGGTTCTGATCCGTGAAGGGATCGACAAGGATCTCGCCAAGCGCATCGTCAAGGATATAAAGGGATCTGGCCTGAAGGTGCAGGTCGCCATACAGGGCGAGGAACTGCGCGTGTCAGGCAAGAAGCGAGACGATCTCCAGGCCGCGATCCAGTTCGTTAAAGGGCTGAAGATCGAGCAGCCCCTTCAATACGAAAATTTCCGGGACTAGCCGCGGAAGAAAAGCCGCCGAATGAGATAAATGAGGCTGATCGCAATCAAATATCCGATGAAGCGGATGGCGATGAGCTTCAGCACATCAAGATCGAGATAGTCGGGCAATGGGTTGGCGGCACCGGCGTAAAAGTTCCGGCCGATGTTGACGAGCTCGTGGACGAGCGTTGCGCCGAGTGAATATACGAAGATACGGTTGTAGCGCCCCATCAGGATGGCGGCGATAAGTGCAATCACCAGCCCTTGTATCGAGTTGACCGTGTCGAAGCCCATACGCGCCCAACCGAGCGCTTCATTCAGATAATCCGCGAATTCCATCTTGTCCCCCTCAATCTTACGGACGGGAGAACCCCTCTCCCGGCACAACGAACGGCCCCGCCACGACGCAGGTTCCTTCCGCAAGTCAATCGGGAGAGCCTATCTCAAAATGAGACAAGGTCTAGTTGTTTGCGCGGCAAAAAATCCGTCTGCGTTGCAAAACCATCATCGGAGGGACGCACCTCCTGGAGGACCCCGGCGAAACGGGCGGGAAACGCCGCATGCCGTGGTTAATGCAGTGTACACGGCGGCAACGGATTCCATTATCTCGGAATCGAACTCAGACACTTCCGACCGTGCGCAGGCGAATGCGCGGATGGATTTCGTTTTGTGACATCACGAATGTCTGTGGCCGGAAGCGTTCAATGATCGAACGGACATAAGGGCGAACGCCCGGGCTTGTGAGAAGAACGGGTACTTCGCCTGCTCGCGCGGCCTCTTCGAAACGGTCGCGCATGGAAGAAATGAACTCCTGCAGCGTCGATGGCTGCATGGCAAGCTGCTTTTCCTCTCCCTGTCCGACGAGGGAATCCGCGAAGGCCTGCTCCCAGTGAGGGGACAGGGTGATGAGCGGAAGTGTATTGTCACCATCCATGTGAGCGGCGCAGATCTGGCGGGCGAGACGGGCGCGCACATGTTCTGTAATGAGGGTCAGGCTCTGTGTATGACCAACTGCCTCAGCAATCCCTTCCATGATCGTCGGGAGGTCGCGGATCGAGATGCGCTCGGTAAGCAGCGTCTGAAGTACGCGTTGGATACCAGTGACCGTGATCTGTGAGGGCACGAGATCGTCGACGAGTTTCTTGTACTCCTTGCCGAGTTCATCAAGCAGCTTCTGCACCTCGGCATAGGAGAGGAGATCGGCCATATTGTCCTTGAGGATTTCAGTCAAGTGGGTTGTCAGCACCGTCGGCGGATCGACGACCGTGTAGCCGCGGAAGGACGCTTCTTCTCGCAGACCCTCGTCGATCCAGGTCGCGGGCAAGCCGAAGGCGGGTTCGGTGGTGTGCAGGCCAGGGAGCTGGATCTGGCCGCCATGCGGATCCATGACCAGCAGCTGTCCGACGTAAACCTCGCCGCGTCCCGCCTCCACTTCCTTGACGCGTATGACATAGCTGTTCGAGTCGATCTGCACATTGTCCAGGATGCGAACGGAAGGCATCACAAAGCCCATGTCGCTTGCGATCTGACGGCGCAACGCCTTGATCTGGTCGGTGAGCTTCTGGTGATCCTTGCCATTGATGAGAGGCAGAAGGGCATAGCCGATTTCGAGGCGCAATTCGTCCATCTTGAGCGCAGTGCTGATGGGTTCTTCCGTAGCGGGTTTGGCTTCTTCTTCCTGTGCTTCGGCAAGCGCGATGTCCTCGTCCCGCTTCTTGCGCGTCCTTGTCAGATAGAAGGCGAGGCCACCGGACCCAGCCGAAAGCAAGAGGAACGGAACCGCGGGAAGACCGGGCAAGAGCGCCATGGTCCCCATAACGAACGAAGACATGCCGAGTGCTTGGGGATAACCGGAGAGCTGGTCGAAGAGTGCTTCGTCGGCGGCGCCTTCGACACCGGCTTTCGAGACGAGCAGGCCTGCTGCGGTTGAGACGATGAGTGCGGGAATCTGGCTCACAAGGCCGTCGCCGACAGTGAGCAACGTGTAAGTGTGCGCAGCATCGCCAAAGCTCATGCTGTTCTGCGCGACGCCGATGACAATGCCACCAATCACGTTGATGAAGGTAATGAGGAGGCCGGCGATGGCATCGCCGCGAACGAACTTCGATGCGCCGTCCATTGCACCGAAAAAGGAGCTCTCATTTTCAAGATTCGTGCGGCGTTCGCGCGCTTCCTTTTCGTCGATCAGTCCGGCGGAGAGGTCCGCGTCGATCGCCATCTGCTTTCCGGGCATGGCATCCAGAGTGAATCGGGCGGCGACTTCGGCGATACGGCCCGAACCCTTGGTGATAACGACGAAGTTCACGATCACAAGGATCGCGAAGACGATGACGCCGATGACAAAATTGCCCTGCATCACGAAGTTGCCAAAAGCTTCGATAACCTTGCCGGCGCTGCTCGTTCCTTCGTGTCCCTGCCCGAGGATAAGGCGCGTGGAAGCGAGGTTCAGTGCAAGGCGGAGCATGGTCGCGATGAGGAGAACCGTCGGGAATGCACTGAATTCGAGCGGCTTTTGAATGAAAAGCGCCGTCATCAGCACCAACACGGAGAAGGTAATCGAGATGGCGAGCGAAAAATCGAGCAGGAAGGCGGGCAGGGGCAGGATCAGCACGACGATGATCGCCATGACGCCGAAGGCGAGCGCGAGATCGCCGCGCTTGGCGAGGTCGGCCATCAGGCTGCCCGGCGTTATGCCGGAGAGGCCGAGATTGCCGAGTAGCCCTTTTGCGGGTGCGGCGCTGCTAGCGTCACTCATTCACGTGTTCCTGAACTGCAAGCCTGAATAGGGAAAGATTCTCTGATTCAACCGAACTGGGGTCGGGCTTCGCCGGGTGTGGGTATCGGTACACCTTGCTCGCCATATTCTTTCAACTTGTTCCGGAGAGTCCGGATGGAGATGCCAAGGATGTTGGCGGCATGGGTGCGGTTCCCCAGGCAGTGATCGAGCGTTTGCAGGATGAGATCCTGCTCGACCTCTGCCACGGTCTTGCCGACAAAGGTGCGTGAAACGGCATCGGCTGCAGCCGCGGCTTTCTGGACCACACCGTTCATCGGGGTATCGTCAAGACGCGAGCCGTCGGGAAGGCGGATTGCGTCCACGCCGATTTCGGCATCTGTCGAGAGCAGCACCGCGCGGTGCATTGTGTTCTCGAGCTCGCGGACGTTGCCCGACCAGCGATGCTGGCTGAGGAAGCGACGGGCTTCTGCCGAAATGGGCTTCTGAACCACGCCGTTCTGCTTGGCATATCGGGCGGCGAAGTGCTCGGCGAGGGCAATGATATCCGCGGGACGCTCACGCAGCGGCGGAAGCTGAAGGTTGACGACGTTCAGGCGATAAAAAAGGTCCTCGCGGAAGCGGCCCGCGCGCGCTTCGGCTTGCAGATCGCGGTTTGAGGTCGCGATAATGCGGATGTCGACTTTTACAGGTGCCTTGCCGCCAACGCGATCGATCACGCGTTCCTGGATTGCGCGCAGAAGCTTCGCCTGCAGGCGGATATCCATTTCGCTGATTTCGTCGAGCAGGAGCGTGCCACCATCGGCTTCTTCAAATTTGCCGATCCGGCGGGCGACGGCGCCGGTGAAGGCGCCCTTTTCGTGGCCGAAGAGTTCTGATTCAAGCAGGTTCTCGGGAATTGCAGCACAGTTCACCGAAATAAAGGGCTTGTCGCGGCGCAGCGACCGGCTGTGAACATAATGCGCAATCACTTCCTTGCCTGTTCCGGATTCACCTGTGATGAGGATCGATGCTTCGGAAGGAGCGACCTGATCCGCAAGCTTCACGATCGAACCCATCTTCGGGTCCTGAAAGATGAGTGCGTGGTTTTCGTCTGCTACGGCGGAGAGTACGGCGGCGATAAGGTCGGCATCGGGTGGCAGAGGAATATATTCTTTCGCGCCTGCTCGGATGGCATTCACTGCGGCGCGCGCGTCCGTGTCGACGCCGCAGGCAACCACGGGGATGCAAATGTGCTCCGCCTGCAGGCGAGGAATGAGTCCTGCAATGTCCATTGCCACGTCGACCATCATGAGGTCGGCGCCGCGGCCGGAACGCAGTGTCGCGATCGCCTGGTCGACCGTTTCGGTATGAGTCACTTTTGCGCCCTTTTCCATCGCCATTTTGGTAGCGGTGGAGAGCTGTCCGTTCAGGGTTCCGACGATCAGAAGGCGCATTTGCGGCTCCTCTACTTTCTCTATTTCAACTTCAAATCACAGCTTCGTCGTTCGTTCTCAGGCCAGTCCGCCCTTGACGATTTCTGTCATGGTGACTCCAAGCCTGTCATCCACAACGACCACCTCTCCGCGTGCGACCAGACGGTCGTTCACATAGATGTCGATGGCTTCGCCCACCTTCCGATCGAGTTCCACAATGGCGCCGCGGCCGAGCTTCAGCAGGTTCGATACCTCGATATGGGTTTTTCCGAGAACCGCCGAGACATTCACGGGTACGTCGAACACGGCTTCGAGGTCTTGTGCAGTTCGTGCGACTTCCTCTTCTTCCGGCTCTGCGGCTGTATCCACAGGAGCGGGCGAGGCCTCTGCATTGGCGAGGTCGGGAAGGGCGACTTCTTCGTCCTGATTGGACATGATGCGAACTCCTTCAGGTGTAAGTGTTATCGCGCGTCCCGGACCGCTTCGCGGATCTCGGGCATGGCGAGTGAGTCTTGCTTGCTGCCGCTCGTCATTTTTTCAATGTGGCGGGCAACGACCTCGGAAATCTGGGATTCGATCTCTTCTCTGTTGCGGACAACGCCGCCATCGGCCCATTCGACCACGCAATCACCTTCCGCCATGGCTGGTTCACCCAGCAGAATGATGCGGCCCGTAAGGCCTCGTTCCATCGCCATGCGATCAACGGTCTCCTTCATGCGTTCAACCAGTGAAGAGGAGACACGAAGAAGGATGTGCGGTTCGCGATTGAGGTGAGTGAGGCAATCCCGGAGTACGGCTTCAATCTCGGCTTGGGGTTGCGCAGCGATGAGAGCAGGTGCGAGCTTCCGGGCAACTTCGAGTGCGAGTGTGGATGCTTCCTTTTTGGTGCTGGCAATATGGCTATCGAGCGCTGCGAGAAGGCTTGCTGCGCTTTGCGCAAGCTGCGCCATTGCATCCCTGAGCTGATGGTCGGCCATTTCTTCGGCTTCGCGCCGGCCTTCAGCCCGACCCTCCGCGAAACCGGCCATGCGTGCTGCCTCGACATCCGCTTCGCTGATAACCGGCTCCGGCGGTGCCTCTTGGGCGGAATGCGTGGGCGCATCGCCGAAATAGGTGTCGAAGGTGAATTTCACAGCTTGTTTCATTCTGTTGGTCCGGATCACTCTTGCCAGGTCGATCAGTAGATCAGTTCATTGTCGGAGCTATCGGAGGCGATCATGATGTCGCCCTTGTTTGCGAGATCCTTGGCGATGTTGACCATCGTCGTCTGGGCTTCGTCTACGTCCTTCAGGCGAACCGGTCCCATCATCTCCATGTCTTCGCGCAATATCTTCGAGGCGCGTTCGGACATGTTGGCGAAAAAGAGATCGCGAAGCGCATCCGATGCGCCCTTGAGCGCCACGGCCAGCTTGTTCTTGTCGACGGCGCGCAGGAGCGTCTGCACGGAGCCCGGATCGAGACGGCCGAGATCTTCGAACGTGAACATGAGTGCCTTGATACGGTCGGCCGACTCGCGTGAACGTTCTTCGAGCGAGGCCAGGAAGCGGCTTTCTGTCTGGCGATCGAAGTTGTTGAATATTTCGGCCATCAGTTCGTGACTGTCGCGGCGATTGGTGCGCGAGAGGTTCGACATGAATTCCGAACGGAGCGTCTGTTCGACCTTGTCGAGGATTTCCTTCTGCACCGACTCCATGCGCAGCATGCGGGTCACGACTTCGAGCGCGAAATCTTCTGGCAAACAGCTAAGAACGCGGGCGGCGTGTTCCGGGCGGATTTTCGTCAGAACCACTGCCACAGTCTGCGGGTATTCGTTCTTGAGGTAGCTCGCGAGAACGGCCTCATTCACGTTGCCGAGTTTTTCCCACATGGTACGGCCGGCCGGGCCGCGAATTTCATCCATTACCGCATTTACGCGATCTTCGGGCAGGAAGCGCAGGAGGAGGCGTTCGGTCGATTCATAAGAGCCCACAAGTGCGCCCGTTCCAGAGACCTTTGAGGCGAACTCGACAAGCAGCTTCTCGACAATTCCGGCCTGCACGGTGCCGAGGGAGGACATGATCTGCGACATCTCGCGGATTTCGTCCTCGTCCATCATTTCCCAGAGCGGGGCCGCGTCATCCGCGCCAATGGCAAGCATGAAGATCGCTGCCTTCTGGGGGCCAGTCAGGGCCTTGTCGTCCTTGATTTTGGGTGCCGTCGCCAATTTTCAGGTCCTCAAGCGGTTTCGTGCAGCCAGCTGCGCAGGATCGAAAGGGATTCGTCGGGATGGTTCGTCACGAGCTCGCCGATTTTTCGTACGGAAGATTGCTTCACCTTGCCCGCGACCTGGGCGATGTCGATCAGCATGTCTTCACTGAGCTGGTCGGGCGAAGGCAGTGCGCCGGCGTTTTCGTCGTCCGGGCCAGCGATGGCTATCTGACCATCCGCGCTCGCGCCCGCGCCGACGCCTGCAGCGGTGGCGGTGCCCGGCAGGGCAAGGCGACTGGCGGAGTTGGGGAGCACGCCGACTTTTGACAGCAGCGGGCGAGCAACGAAGAAGATTGCCACGAGGCCCAGAACGGCGAGCACGGCGAGCTCGACAAGGCGCATGATGTCGGCGCGCGCGAAACCGAGGAAACCGGTCTGTTCTTCGGAGGCGTCGGAAATCGTGCCGAGTTCCGGGCTCGGTGCGAATTGGAGGTTCACGATTTCAAGCTGATCTCCGCGGGATTCCTCGAAGCCCATGGCCGACTTTACCAAGGCCTGGATCTTGTCGAGTTCCTGCTGCGAGCGCGGTGTGTAAACAGGCGTTCCGTCTTCGCCCTGTATATAGGAGCCATCGACCAGGACGGCGACGGAGAGACGCTTCACGCGACCCGGCTCCAGCACTTCAGTCTTGGTCGTGCGCGAGATTTCGTAGTTCACCGTTTCTTCGATGCGGTTGGTCGCCTGCCTTGAGCCGGACTCGGTCTCCGCACCGCCGAGATTCGCGTTGGGGAGATTGTTGCCAACCGTTACGCCGTCATTCTGCACTCCATCGGTGCTGCTCGAAGAATCCTCGACGGTTTGTGTCGAGCGGACAACCTGACTGTTCGGGTCGAAGACGTCTGAGGTTTGTGTAACCCGGTTGTAGTCCATCTGCGCTGTCACTTCGACACGGGCCTTGCCGGCGCCGACGACGCGCTGAATGATGTTTTCGAGATGTGTGCGGAGACGATTTTCATAGGCGCTGCGGCGCTCGTCCACCGTGCTTGCAAATATCCCCTGGTCGTCATCGCCCGTACCGGTCGCTAGCAGCGTTCCACGCTCATCCACGATGGAAACCCGACCGGGGGTAAGTCCATCGACAGCGGAAGAGACGAGATACTGGATAGCCTTTACCTGCTGCGCGGAAAGCGCATTGCGGCTTACCTTGAGGACAATGGAGGCTGTTGGTTCGCGACGCTCGCGCGAAAAGAGTTCACGTTCGGGCAGGACGAGATGGACGCGCGCACCCTGAATGCCATCTATGGCCCGGATCGTCCGCGCGAGCTCGCCTTCGAGAGCACGCAAATGGTTGATGTTCTGCAGAAAGCTCGTAGTGCCGAGCGCGTCGGCATTGTCGAAAATTTCGTAACCGACCGTGCCGCCGGCGGGGAGCCCCTTCTCGGCAAGCAGCATACGCAGCCGCAGGACATCGGTTTGCGGCACATAGATCATGCTGCCATCGCCGCGAAGCTCGTAGTCCACCTTTGCTGTATCGAGCTCCGCTACCATCTTGGCGGCGTCATCTACACCGATGTCCGAGAAGAGCAACGCCTTGGGTTCAGCGCTGAAACGCAGTGCGATGAAGCCAAAAAAGACCAGCAGGGAGATCGCGACCAGACCGAGCGCAACAAGACGCACCATGCCCAGGGATCTGAGAAGATTCGTAAAACTATTCACCTGCCCACCTCTTGTGTCAGCGCGCAAGCCTCAAATCCGATTCTGGATTCATGCTTCCGCCCGACAACAGGCGAGTCGGCAAATCCTTTGCCCCTCGAACCTCGATTTTTATTTGCCCAATCGAAGCGCCCCGTGTCAGTGGGCAAAAATTACCGCCTACTGCCTAAACAGAAGCTTAACGCACACGGCAATATTTGCCGGGTTGGCTCTGGAAGGGGCAGGCTGAAAATAAAAGACGCCGGCGGAGGGAGGATCCGCCGGCGTCCCGAAAGACAGCAAGTACGCAGGTACTGTTCTATCTCACTGCCTGTATTGCTGGACCCTGGTGGCTCGCAGCCCGGCCAGGCCGTGGCGTTCGATGGAGCGCTGCCAGCTCAGGAACTCCTCGACCGTCAGCGTGTAACGGCGGCAGGCATCGTCGAGGCTGATCAGGCCGCCGCGAACGGCGGCAACAACTTCAGCCTTGCGACGGATCACCCATCGCTTCGTATCTGGCGGCGGCAGGTCAGCAACCGTGAGCGGGCTCCCGTCGGGGCCGATCACGTAGTTGACCTTGGTGGTCTGATGCTCACTCATCGAACTTTGGTCTCCGTGCTCTTCGCTTGTTTCAGAGCATAAGGACGCGACTTTAAAAAACGGCTAAGCGCGAAGGTAAAATTTCTCCCGATTCAATGGGTTAGCTGTTCCATTGCGGGACGTGTGAACTGAATTAAATGTCCGTTTCCGGAGATTTTGCCGAGACCACCTGCGAATAGCGGATCTGAGCGCCGTTCACGGTGAGCAGAGGATCGGTCGTGCTGAGATCGATTTCCGTCACAATGCCGGAGGTGCGTGTGTCGACCGCAATGGGGGTGCCGTCGGCGCCGTTCGCGACCACCTTCAGGAAGTAAGTCCCGTCAGGCATGTCGCTGCCCTGACTGTCCTTGCCGTCCCAGGCGAACTGGTTGGAACCCTTGGTGGCGTCGATCTTCTGGGAATAGACCGTGGCGCCGTCCGAATTGATGACCTGCAATGTCGTGTCCGGGGCGTCATCTGCAAGCGCAAACGACCAGTTCGCTTCCCCATCTTCAAGCAGAGCACCGGTGCCCGAGCCTGTTACTTCACGCCCGAGAAGCGAGACCGCCATGCTTGAATTCTGAATCAAGGAGGCGGTGATCAGGGTTTCGAGATTCCGGTTTGTCTGGATCGATTGCTCGACGCCCGACATCTGCACCAATTGCTGGGTAAATTGATCGGAGTCCATCGGGTTCGTCGGATCCTGATGCTGTAGCTGCGTTGTCAGCAGTGTCAGGAAGGTATCGAAATCGCCGGTAAGGGCAGCGGAAGCGTTGGACGATGTGGTGCCGCTGGCGGCGGCCTGAACGCTTGCGGCGGCTGATGCGATATCCATGGTTTGAACCTTTCTGCGTCAGATGCGGATATCGACGCCACCATTGGCGGCGAGGTTGATGTCGTAGATGGGCGTCGGCGGTGTCTCGATGCCGGCATCGTCGTCCGTCATGTCGGTTCTGCCGCCACCATCCGCAAAGTCAGGCGCACTGCCGTCGCTGTTCTGGTCGCGCAGGCTGAAGTTCAGACTGTCGCTGTCTGCCTGCAGACCGGCATTGTTGAGTGCTTGCTGGAGTGCGCGTGCATCGCGCTGGAGCAGGTCGAGTGTTTCGGGCCGGTCGACCGACATGTGGGCAACGACATGGCCGTCCTTGCGCACCTCCATGCGGACATCGATGCGGCCCATTTCCGGCGGATCGAGACGGATGTCGAAACGGTTTGTGCCTTTCTGAAGATTGCGGGCCATCTGAAGGGCAATGGTGTTCGCCGGAATCTGTGTGGGCTGTGTCTGGCCGGGCAGCGTTCCGATGCGGATCGTTGCGGTGCTGCCGCCGCTGTTTGTCTGCTGAAGCGACGGGGGAAGCTGGTCGCTGTTTGGTGTGGCAGTTGGGCCCGAGGCGGGGGCAGGTTGCACCGTTTGCTGAGCGGACCTGCTATTGTGTGCGGCCTGATGAGAGGGGGACGGCGTGACAGCGGCGTTGGGTTGAGCCGACGCCTGCCTGTCGCCGGATTTCTTTTCGGCGAGTTTTTCGGCCGCTTCTCCGCCAAGCCCCTTTCCGGTCTTGGTGACAGGAAGATCTTCTGCCTCGGCCTCTGCAGCAGCGAGTTCACCGGCCGCTTTTTCTGCGATTTGACTCCGGGCGACAGGAATTTGTCCCGCGTTCTGCGCTTGTGCCTGTTTCTTCGCCTCAGCCGTTCCTTCTGCCGATGCCGTATTCGTTTTAACGTGAGCAGGCGTGTTGGCGGTGCCTTGGTCAGTACCTTCATTGTTTGTCGAAGCCGCAGTCTGCTGCTGAGTGTTTTCAGCTGCGACTTTTGTGACGGTTCCCATTGAGCCGGTCTTCGCCGCTTCTTGTGCCGGTGTCGTTTCTGCCGCTACGACGGCGGCAATCGCGGTATCGGATTCTTCGCTTTCAGTGGCGTTATCGGCTTCTTCTGCCGCCTGTGTGCCTTCAGCGGCCTCGGGTGCGTTGGCTGCCTCCGTCAGGTCGGCCTGGTCTTGACCGGCGAGCGACGCCTCTGTGATTGCGGCGGCTTCCGGCGATATAGTGTCTTCTGCCGTCGCATTTATGCCGTCGGCGCCGTTGTTTTGTCCGGAAATTGTGTCGTCTTGTTCGCGATCCTCGCTCGATGCGTCGCGCGGCCGGGACGTTTTCTCACGTTCTTCGGCGCGTTCGGGTGTCGCGGAGCGGTCGCGTCGTTCGACCGGACGGTCATCGCGCCGATCATTACGCTGTTTGGCATTTTCGGCCAAATAGCGTGCAAAATCGTTGGCTGCGTCTGCGACGGGGGGCCGGACGGAGCCCGGCTGAATGGTGAGCTTCTCGGAAGAGGAGCTGCGTTGCGTGGCCGGCGTAGAGAATTCCATAAGCGTCACCCGGTCAAAAAAATGGCTCGCATCCTTGGAAGCAAGTGCCGGGCCATGCTTCTTCTACGAAAAATCGCAGTAATTTCATGGGGTTGAACTTGACGGCAGGTCGCTTGGGCTCGATATTCCATGCCGGTTCGGCATTTTTTGCCGGGCAGAGACCGCACGCAGGAAGCCTATTCTTGCCGCTGACGGAATGGCCCATATGATGCGGGACAGGAATGGAAGCCGCTGCGGGCTTCTCAGTAAAATTCGGACGGAGCACCGGTAAATCCGGTCTTGCGATATGCGCGAAGCCTTCGATACCAGAACGGGCCTTAACAGCCTTGATCTTCCGGGACGCCCGGAGGAAACGCGCGTGGTCGTCGCCATGTCCGGCGGGGTGGACAGTTCCGTCACAGCGGCCCTTCTGAAGGAACAGGGCTATGATGTCGTCGGCATCACCATGCAGCTCTACGATCATGGGGTGGCGGTTCAGAAGAAGGGCGCCTGCTGTGCGGGGCAGGATATTCACGATGCGCGCCGCGTCGCTGAGCAGATCGGGATCCCGCATTACGTTCTTGATTATGAGGATCGGTTTCGCAAGGCGGTGATGGACGATTTTGCCGATTCCTATACAGCGGGTGAGACACCGATCCCCTGTGTGCGCTGTAACGAGCGGGTGAAGTTTCGCGATCTCCTCGAAACGGCACGCGATCTCGGCGCGCAGGCGCTCGCTACAGGCCACTACATTGCAAGCCGACCGGGGAAGGCGGGGCGCGAGATGCACCGACCGCGCGATTTCGATCGGGATCAGAGCTATTTTCTTTTCACCACGACGCGTGAACAGCTTGATTTCCTGCGCTTTCCGCTCGGAGATCTGACCAAGCCAGAGGCGCGGGCGCTTGCCGCGCGCATGGGCCTCGGTGTCGTCGCCGACAAGCCGGATAGTCAGGACATCTGCTTTGTTCCGACGGGCCGCTATACAACCATTGTGCAGAACCTTCGGCCGGGAGCGGCGGAACCGGGGGATATCGTCGATCTCGATGGTCGCGTTATCGGCCGTCATGACGGCATCATCAATTTCACCATTGGCCAGCGCCGTGGGCTTGGCATTGGGGCGAGCGGACCGGACAGTGAGCCGCTCTTTGTTGTGAAGCTCGATCCAGCGCGGCGCCAGGTTGTTGTCGGCCCCAAGGATGCGCTTGAGACGCACCGTCTGACCTTGCGCGATATCAACTGGCTTGGAGACATGCCGCTTGCGGACCTGCCCGAGGAAGGGCTTTCCATTCTCGTCAAGGTTCGCTCAACCCGACCGCCTGTCGCTGCGCGGCTCCGGCCTGCCGAAGGCGGAGCGGAAGTAGAGCTCCTCGAAGGGGAAGACGGAGTGGCGCCAGGGCAGGCTTGCGTCTTTTACGAGGCGGGGAAGGGCGAGCGGGTGCTTGGTGGCGGGTGGATTGCCCGTGCCGAGAGCCGCTGGCGGCAGGCTGCCTCGCAGCCCCGGGAGAAGATGGTGGCCTTGCGCTGAACCTCAATTTGGCCTTAATCGGGTTCGATATAATTAATATTGTCGTGCAGGCATGAAGGCTGCACATTTACTGAGTATAATTTGCGGGGTAAGCGGTTTTGAGCGGGATAGCCCGAATAGACGAAAAGTCTGTTATCAAAGCTTATGCGCGCTGGGCGCCCGTCTATGACTTCTCTTTTGGTCCCGTGGCCGATGCCGGCCGGAAGCGTGCCATCGAGATTATCAACAAGCGGCAGGGCTCTCTTCTTGAGGTTGGCGTCGGGACGGGTGTTGCCCTGCCACGCTACCAGCCGCATCTCACCGTTACCGGCATCGATTTGTCGCCGGACATGCTGCGTATTGCGCGTGAGCGCGTACGCGAGAAGCGTCTGACGAATATTGCCGGCATTTACGAGATGGACGCCTCCAGCCTCACCTTCGAGGATGGTTCCTTCGACACCGTGGTTGCCATGTATGTGATGACTGTGGTTCCGGACCCGGTGAAGGTGTTGAATGAGCTTGAGCGCGTTTGCGCGCCGGGCGGCGAGGTGCTGATCGTCAATCACTTCGCCCAGGATCACGGGATTCGCGGTTGGGTTGAAAGCTTCATGGCGCCAGCCGCTCGTGCGCTGGGCTGGCACCCCGATTTCCGGGCTGAAGTCATCACCGACATCACTACGCTTGAACTCGTGGAAACCGTGAAGCTCAAGCCTTTTGGCCTGTTTACCATGCTCCGTTTCCGCAAGGCGGAAGCGGATGCCGAAACTGCGCCCGGAGAGGCCGTTCCGGTGGCCTGACGGGCCCGAATTCCGGTTGTGCAGGGCCTAATTGGGCTGGCTTGCGTATAGATCCATGCTCTTGCTTGACAGGGCTTTGTGCGGCCCCTTATATCCGGGGCTCTCGAAGGGCTTCAGGGCCATCAACCGCACGGAATGTGCGGTTTCCGGGGCGGAGTAGCTCAGTTGGTTAGAGCAGCGGAATCATAATCCGCGTGTCGGCGGTTCAAATCCGTCCTCCGCTACCACTTTCCTCAATAGCCTTTGAAATCAATAAGTTACAGTCAGCCTCGGTGAGCGTTTTCGCTACCGAATGTACCAGTCGGCTGCACCATTTCCAAGACCGTGTTCCTGCCAGGCTCGTGCACCAGGACTCTGATTTGCTGGCTATCCAGCCGCACTTTCGTCGAACTGTTCAATCGCCATGATGAGATAGCTGGTCCGCGATTTCCTATCGGCTAAACTACTTGTCACAAAGCGCAGGGCAGTGAGTACGTTGCGGCTGGTCCGCGATTTCCTATCGGCTAAACTCGCTCGATGCGGGCGCTGTCGCAATGGTAGGTTGCGGCTGGTCCGCGATTTCCTATCGGCTAAACTGGAAAGCGGATTTTCTGGCCCACCTTCTGGGTTGCGGCTGGTCCGCGATTTCCTATCGGCTAAACTGCAATCCGGCATTGGCGAGCGCTTCATCTTGTTGCGGCTGGTCCGCGATTTCCTATCGGCTAAACTTGTGAAACTGATCGCCTCTTCGGTGCATGAGTTGCGGCTGGTCCGCGATTTCCTATCGGCTAAACTTCGCCCGGTTGAGCGCCGGGCAGCGATACCGTTGCGGCTGGTCCGCGATTTCCTATCGGCTAAACTACACCCTGTCGGAAGCCCAATGTGAGGCACGTTGCGGCTGGTCCGCGATTTCCTATCGGCTAAACTTGTTGCCTTATCCTTGCTGCCCCTGACTAGGTTGCGGCTGGTCCGCGATTTCCTATCGGCTAAACTGTCACCACAGGCCACCGCAACATTGGCGCTGTTGCGGCTGGTCCGCGATTTCCTATCGGCTAAACTCTTGTGGAACCGGGCGGCTGCGTCTTTCAGTTGCGGCTGGTCCGCGATTTCCTATCGGCTAAACTTCCGAAAGTTTTTATCAAGAAATACCCGACCGTTGCGGCTGGTCCGCGATTTCCTATCGGCTAAACTATGGTCGTTCACCTTCGCCACGCTGGATGAGTTGCGGCTGGTCCGCGATTTCCTATCGGCTAAACTGCTTTCGAGGATGGCGTTGCCGATCATTTCGTTGCGGCTGGTCCGCGATTTCCTATCGGCTAAACTCGTCCTTCGCCGCAATCGCACCTTGGCACCGTTGCGGCTGGTCCGCGATTTCCTATCGGCTAAACTGATCACATCCACCCACTGCTTCTGCAGATGGTTGCGGCTGGTCCGCGATTTCCTATCGGCTAAACTGCGGGCGATCTTCGCAATGGTCGTCGAGTTGTTGCGGCTGGTCCGCGATTTCCTATCGGCTAAACTGGGATCGTTCAGCGGATACGGCGCCATCTTGTTGCGGCTGGTCCGCGATTTCCTATCGGCTAAACTCGGCTTTTCGACGGGCAGTCCGAGACCCTTGTTGCGGCTGGTCCGCGATTTCCTATCGGCTAAACTCGGTGTTGCGCCAAGTCTCTGATTTATAAAGAGATTTGGTGCAGTATCCGGCCGGAATCGGCCGTGAATGTCCCTCAAAACAGCACATATTGCTTCGGATTCTCCTTAGCCCTTTCTCGTGTGCGTCCATCGAAGGAGACGATGGTCTCATATTGACGGTCGGTAAAACAGAGAATCTGGACGAGTCCGGTCTTTGGAAGAGCTCTCTCGATCCGCTTCGAATAGGTCTCGACCTGCTCCTTGCCTCCGCAAAAGCGCATATAGACCGAGAACTGACACATCTCGAATCCTTGATCCAGCAGGTCGTTACGGAAACGCGTTGCGGCGCGCCGTTCCTTTTTTGTGCCTACCGGCAGATCGAATATCACCATCATCCACATAAGCCTGTACCCGGTCAGCATGGATTTAGCCGCTGTCGGAACGAGGTTCGAAGCCTGGCATTTCGAGCGGTAACAGCGTGTGGGGAAGGGTAAGGGAAGGTTTTCCTGTTTCGAATGACTGTGCGAGAGAGAAGGTGAGTCGTTCGATACAGGTCGAAACTGGAGTCGTCCCTTGGTCGGTCGCCATGTCGAAGGCAAGCACCTGTGCAAGGATGGATTTGGTTTTCGGGTTTACTTCATCCTCGCCAGCGGCACTCAGCTGGGTCACGATATAGTCGACAATCGGACGAAAGGGTTCCATCAGGTCGTCGACCAGGCACATCGGATTGTTGCGATTGTTGTGATGCAGGCCGACGGAAGGATGCAATCCCGCAGAAGTCACGGCGCGCGCAACGCCTGCACGCAGCACCGTGTATCCATAATTGAGCATTGCATTGGCGCCGCTTGCGCTCCGGTCACGGCGAAAGCTCTCACCCATAAGAAGAGGCCAGTAGCGCCGAGCGGCCTGCGCCTCAATGTTCTCCGGGTCGCCCGACTTTACTTTTCGCGCGAGGAGATCGAACGCGCCGCCTGGTTTGCCAAACCTTTCAAGCACGGAGCGCTGCTGCTCGATCTTTGCGCGCACGAGCACTTGCCACAATCGTTTGCGCAGTGGCGCACCGGCTCCCAGTTGTTGGCGCATCCTGAGACTTTGCACATGGTGGCCGTCCATTGGCCACAGCCAGGCAACAGGCATGTGGTTTGGACCGCACAGCACGACCGCTGCCCCCCGTTGTGCAAGTTCGACCATCAGATTGTTGGAGTAGGTGAGGCCGTGAGCATGCGCGAGAAGCACACCTATATCATCCAGAGGTACGCGCCCCACTTCCTCGCCCTTTGTCGAGACGGTCAGAAAGCCACGGGAAACGGCAAGGTGCCGGTCATCCGCAGCGATCTCAACCACTCGGCCGATCACGCAGCTTTTCCTCCGTCTTCGACCCGCCGCGGTCCGGGATCGGTCAAGCGGCCGATCTCGTCCACGCCTACTCTTCTCAGACCCATCGATTTCAGGACATTTGCTGACTTTCCCAGGTACCTGAAGGGATCTTCCTTGTCAGAGTCGCGAGACTTGAGTGCGCCGCCTTCAAAGTGATCCGCCAGCGTGATTGTCTGACCGCTCATCTTCACTACGCGCAACACGCGTCTTTGTTCTCCCTCGTCGATTGCGACAAGGTCATCAATGTGAAGTCGCATCACCTTGCGTGCCGCCGGGTGTGGCCGGAAGTTCGCCGAGTTGAAATCAGTCTGGTTGGCATCAAACCTTCGGATGACTACGGAGACCCAGTTTCCGTTCGGCAGTTCATAGATTTCATTGAATGCGTTGCCGTCCGGCTTGTAGGCCTTGTACGGCTTTCCGGTCTTCCGATCCTTGATGGCAACAACGCCAAGCTCCTCGCACATGCGTACCCGACGTACCTTCACCTTGCGTCTGTTAAGTTCGATGCCCTGTGTCGCGACCATCTCGGCAAAGGCCATTGCCGGGTTCTTCGGCTTCCGTCGACTATCCTCGTCGTCAGGACTTGATGTCTCCAGTGGTGCTTCTTTGAACGCATCCCAAGCGACGATCAGAGCATCGCGCAGCGCCTTGTCACGGATGCCCGTCAACCCCTTATCCATGTCCTTGGGTGTCGCGAAGCGTGCGAGCGGGGTGCGGGAGACGACGATGGTGTTGCCGTTCTTGCCCGGTCCAACGATGCCATAGGCGGTGTCATTATGCAGTGCGCCGGTTGTCTTGCCTTTGCGCCCCGGAGTGCCGTGATCGGCCTTGTGCGCGACGGTGAGGCGCGCGAGCTGCGACCGTAGTTCTTCTCGATCGAAGTTGTCCCAGGGGTCAGGCACTTCGTCCACAAGGCGTTTCCTATCCGCGTCGGCGTTGAGGTCGGCAACTCGCTTGAGCAAACCCTGCGTCGTATTCGCGATAACGAATGCATCCAGCGCGTGGTGTCTGTGGTCGTTCCGGTTCTTTTTGGGTGCGTCCTCGCCGCCGGCCATGTTGTGTCCAGGTAGGAGTGCGGACAGCCCCCATTTTCCTCGCAGCATTGCGGTGAGTCTGCCTGGAATGGCGCGCACCCGCATTCGCCCCTCTGCCTTCTCGTTGTAGAGATTGGAGAGATAGCTCCGTGCAATCCGGGAGAGGTATTTTGTTTCGTTGAGCTGGCGATCGAGGAAGTCCCGCTCGTCATTTACGAACCGGTCCATCGCGTCCGGGTGGAAGCGCCAGCGTTTATTCGCAGGCAGGTTGTCGGCGCGGAACAGGATATCGTCATACACATACTTCCGGCCGGCGATGGTCGGGTTTGTATGAAAGGCGTCAAAAGGGGAGCGGTCACGCTTGGCGCGATTTGCTTCGATCAAGCAGACCACCTTGTTCGCCATCGAGTCGTCCAGGGTCTTCGAGAAGGGTAGAATGTGCTCAATCTCCGTGGCCGCCGAGATTGCCATCTCAAAGGAGATTGGCTGGCCGGTAAATGGACATAGGTTGGCCGATCCCACCTTCTGCTCCTCCCAAAGCCGCAGCTTGCGCAGCAAATGGGGAGAGGGTGCTACGCCGGCCGCTCGAATCTGCTCTTCCCGCCGGCGGTTCGATGTCTCGTGCTCGCTGTTCGTTCTGCGCGCCTTATCCTTGTCTTCCTTGCTCATTTTCAATTCGCGCGCCAGCTCGATCACGATCTCTTCCGGCTTGCCGTGAATCTCAATCAGCCGGTTGACTACGCGGCGTATCTGGTTGAGGCCGATATGCACCGTCGGGTTGGCGAGACGGCCCCAATGCGCCACTTCGTTCTTCTTGGGTGCTGACGGGTCGGCGCCTACGCAATGCCGCGCCAGTACTTCGCCATAGTAGGGGAGGGTGTCGCGCGCCTCGTCCGGCCGAAAGTCTGAATGGTGGCCATATTCAGGTACCTGCTCCACAGCCTCGGCATAGTTGAGCCCTTGGTCTTCCATGATTGGTAGCAGCTTTGCTATGGCCTTTTCGCTGAGGCGGGAATGGCCATCCGGCAGCGATTTACCTGCGAGTTTCTTTGCGGCAGCCTCCGAGAGTCCCCATTGCTGCTGAGCAATTCGCTCAATCTCTTCCGGTTTTTCTGTGTCGAGGAGGGTGCGCACAATGCCCGTGCGCTCCTCAGTGGACAGGTTGAACCATGCGTCTCCAAAGATCTCCTTGTGCCCTAGCCTCGCCGCCGTCTCTTCACCCTTGATGGTGCTTCTGTGATCGTCGAACAGATTGACAGTCGAGCCGGACGACAGCTTCAGGAGTTTGAGCATGGCATCGAGCTTCAATTCTTTCTTTTTCCGCAGATGGCCAAGGACCTTGTCACGCTCTTCAAGCGTCAGCCGTCGCGTAGGTTCGCCAGGGGAGGTCACGCGCAGGTTGTTTGCTTCCTGTACCATGCGGAATTCCTGGGTGAGAGGCAGAGCGCGATGTGCTCGCTTTTCTCCCGTTTCAAAGAGGCACCAGCCGGGGTCTACCGGCTTCAGGGGACGCTGGAAGAAAATGATGTCTTTCAGCGCGTCCCATTGTTCAGCAGTGAGGGAGTGGTGCGAGTTCTGTTGCTGGCGGATTAGGTCGAACTCGTCCTCGTACATGGCGCGTTCGGGGTAGAAGCCGGCTTCAGGCCGTGCGCGAACGATGCGTCCCTTTAGCCGTCTTTTGTGCAGAAATTCACCGAGTGTCCGAGCTCCGGACTTTTCGATACGTGTTCGCAGTTCGCTGATCCGTTCCTTAACGACGCCGGTTTCTTTGTCGTCGCTGTCCGTCTTGCGGTTCGATTTGAAGCCGCGCCGTTGATTGAGGTGGAAAAGCGCTCTCCCCAGCTCGTGAGGCAGGAGGGGGTGGTCGAGAGCCGCGGCACGAAGCTCGTAGGGGTCTAGCGCTTCCAGCGCCTTTCGCTCGCTCTCATCGCTAGGCATCAGTCCGAAGGCGATCAGGTGGTTCATAAGGTCGGAACGGCGACCGAGATAGCGGTCCCGCCGGCGCCGCATGCTGCGCGGTACGCGCCGCTGCACGGCAAGAGATGTGCCGTCTTTCGGATTGCGACCGTCGCTGAATATGCGGACACCGCCGCCGAGAGACCCGCATGCGCGTCCTGCCTTGTCCAGCTTCACCATCCACCAGCCGATGGAATTGGTGCCTAGATCGAGTCCTAGCCTGTAGCGCATGCGTTCATCCCCCCATGATCACCAGTCAAAACCATGTTGTTATGGGAATCAATGTTTGCTAGACTTAATAGTCAGCCGATTGAATATTTAGCCGATAGGAAATCGTGGACCGTCAGCGAGGACCTCCGGGTCTAGCAGCCGTTAACAAGCCTTTAGGGCACAAAATCAAAGGGTGAGCCGCGGCTCACCCTTTTGCTTTGGCGGACGCTGGTCTTTGGCTTGCCAAGAGTTCGGATGGCGAGATCGCCTCAGCGAGGCGCAGCCCTAGAGTATAAGGGTAGCCTAGTAGGAGCCGGAAAATTCGAGCCATCCGGGTCTATAGAGGTGGTTTCTTCTAGGACTTCCACTTTTGCGGATTTCAAGAGCTTGACCGAACTTGAGGAAGCCCCGCAGTACTGCGCAACTCAATGGGGGAAGCAAGGCTTCGAGTTTTGATCGCTAAACATTGCTAAGGTTTTCTGTGTTCACGAACGATACCGTCTACCAAAGCCAATTAACCAGCCGCACTCTCATTGAACTGTTCAATCGCCTTGATGAGCTGGTTTGTTCGCTGCAGGTCGAACACCTTCTCCGGTCCGGTGGGAGCTACGTCGGTGAAGGGACTTTCATAGAGAAGACCTGGATCCATCGTTCCTTTTTCCGTCAGGTGCTCGACAATCATGTCGATGAACTCGATCTGAGCGGCGGTGGCGGTGGTCTCGGCGACGAACGCGCTGAAGGCTTCCGACACAGCAGATCTGTCCAGGCCTACCAGGGAACGGATGAAGCGGCCCAGTCCTTCGTTCAGCTCGATGGCCTTTTCAAGCTCCGCATCGGTCCCGACACCTTCCGAGACAAGCATGGCTTGCAGCTGCTCGATGTCGGTCGGGGTCAGCGGCTTGCCGTGGCGCAGCTTCTGGAGCGCGATATTGTCCATATGTTCGAGCAGGAAGTGGCGAGCCTTTCTCCTGAAGCGCGCGTAGTCGACCTCGCCAACCTGCGGCAACGCAATGTCCACTCCGTCGCCAAGCTGGTCTTCGAAGTTGGTGTAGACGATGGCGCGCTGGCTCTTCTCGACATGCTGAACGAGCAGGCGAAGCCTTTTCCTGGCAAGATCGAGGAGGGGAACGGTGATGCCCTCCCACCAGTCATCTGACTGGATCTCCTGAATAAGCTCCATCTGCGCTGCAACCACAGGAATTGCTGCCTGCTCTTCCAGCGCCGCGGCGATCTCCACCAGCTTTTTTTGGAGATTGATGAAGGCTCTGCCACCCTTGAGAAGAGCCAGCTCAAGGCTGAACATCAGAACGTCGAAGCGCTTTGCGTCTTCGCTGTCCCCTTTCACGCCGGAGGGGAGCGGCGCCACGTTTTCCAGCAGCTCGTCCCGCTTGACATCGCTGAGCGTCTGCCAGCTTTCCGGCCTCTGATATTTCTCGACGACGCGGCGGTTCTGGCGAACGACGAAATTGTCGAGGTTCATAGCCATCACATAGTCCCGAAGGACCTGCAAGGCTTCGTCCCGCACCACCCGCAAGGCTGGAGGCTCGTCTTCGCCCGCATAGTCTTCGCTCTCTTCGTTGAAGCCGGTCGCGACGTCTATATCTGCTTGATCGTCGACCGCGCGAACGAGGTCGAAGCGAAGAGCAAAGAGCCTTTCATTGAGCGAGCGGCCTGCTGAGACCTCGGTGCTCGGAATATCCTCGCTGAAGAACTCGAGATTCTGACAGAAGTCGAAGACGTAAAAGCACTCCTTGTCCAAACCGGGACCGAAGAGGTCTTCACAAAGCCGCGTACCTCGCCCGAGCATCTGCCAGAATTTGGTTTTTGAGCGCACCAGCTTGAACAGGACGAGGTTAACCACCTCCGGAACGTCGATGCCGGTATCCAGCATGTCGACGGTGATGGCGATATGCGGGGCCTTGTCCTTCGTCGAAAAATCGTCGATCAAGCTCTGCGCGTACTCGGTCTTGTGGGTGATGATGCGCGCGAAGTGCCCCGCGAGATGCGGGTAATTGACGTTGAAGCGCTGCTCGATGAATTCCGCATGACGCTGGTTCTTCGCGAAGAGGATCGTCTTTCCGAGCCGGTCGCCGCCCGCGACCTTGAGGCCGTTTGTCATCACATGCGCGAGAACCTTGTCTACCGTATCGGTGTTGAAGAGCCATTGGTTGATTGCGGCGGGGTCGACCGACTCCGGGGGGGCTTCCTCATCCCATTCCAGCATGTCCCACTGGTCTTTTTCCTCGTCGCTCAGGTCGTCATACTTGATGCCCTCGCGCGGAAATTTGAGCGGAACGGACTTGGCTATCGGCGGCACCAGGTATTCGTCGGCCACGGCCTTGTCGAGCGGGTAGGCGTCTGTCGGCACGCCTTGTTCGAGGTCGAAGAGCTCGTAGGTGTTGCGTGAGACCTCGTCCTTTGGCGTGGCAGTGAGCCCCACCAGCAGACTGTCGAAATAGTCGAAGATCGCGCCGTAGCGCTCATAGACGGAGCGGTGCGCCTCGTCGATGATGACGAGGTCGAAATGCCCCGGACCGAAGAGCCGTCCTTCGTCGCGTTTCTGGTCGATCAGGCCCATCATGGTGGGATAGGTCGAAACAAAGACGCGGCCTTGCGCTGTCCGCTCGGTCACAAGGTTCACCGGCGCAGCATCTGGCAAATGCGCCTTGAAGGCGCCCACAGCCTGATTGACGAGCGCCACGCGGTCGGCGAGAAAGAGCACCCGCTTCACCCAGTTGCAGCGCATCAACAGGTCCACCAGCGCGATCACGGTCCGCGTCTTGCCGGAGCCTGTCGCCATGACGAGCAGAGCCTTGCGCTGGTTCTCGGCCTCGAAACTCCTGGCAATGCTGGTGATGGCGCGGGTCTGGTAGTAGCGGCCGGCAATGTCCTTGTTGACAGGTGCGCCGACAAGCGGCCGCCGGTCGGTGCGGCGCTGGATCAGAAGCTGCAGCTCGTCCTTCTTGAGAAAACCCTGCACCGCGCGCGGCGGATACATGCGGTCATCCCATATCCAGTGCTCATAGCCATTGGTGCAGAAGATGACAGGCCGCTGCCCGGTCATCCGCTCCAGGCAGTCGGCATAGAGCTTTGCCTGCTGCTGGCCTGCGCGGCTGTCGCGCCTCGTGCGCTTCGCCTCGACGAGCCCCAGCGGCTTGCCATCATCGCCCCAGAGCACATAGTCCACATAGCCCTTGCCGGCATTGTTCGGCATGCCGTCGACCTCGAATTCGAGATCCTTCGGCCCGTCCAGCGTCCAGCCAGCCTCGCGCAGCAGCACGTCAATGAAATAGTCGCGTGTCTCGGCCTCGGAGTAATCGTGGTCGTCCCGTCCGCGCGCCTCGTTCTGCCGCCGCGCCTCGGCGACCTCGCGGCGAAGAGAGGCCAGTTCCTCGTCGAGCTGGCTCTTGTCGCGGAGAAGACGTGTCAGATTCTCGTCCTTCGCCTCCATCTCTTGCTGCATTTGCTGCAGGCGAAGATAGCTCTGGCGGATAATGTCGTCTTTGCGGGAGAGGTGCTTCTCGTCGAAGGTCAGGCTGCCGTCGGGAGGCGCCTTACGCGCATAGGTGCGTGAGAGCCAGTAGCAGACGTGAAAGAGGTCGCGGACAGCCTGCAGCGCATCCCGCTGCGGCGTGTCACGCTCTTCGTGCACGGCGCGATTACCAATCTTGACGATCAGCCGCGCCTTGGCGAAGATGGCTTCACCTGCTGCCTCCCGGAAGCTCGGTTCGTGGATCAGTGCCGAGAGATTGTCCTGATAGGGAAAGCGCAAAGACGAATCGTGCTTGAAGGCCCATTTAACGACGATTTCCAGCGTCCGCCGTGAGTAGAATGCGCTTGCCCGCGGGTCGCCATTCGCCAGCGTCTCCGCCCTCAGCGCGGAAGCATGAACTTCGGCAAATTCATCCGCGAGAAAGGCGAAGTTGGACATTCAGCGCTCCTAGAGCTGACCGGAGAATGCGCGGTGCTGGAGAGAGGAGAAGAGATCAGTAGCTTTGGCAATCGTTACCTGCCCCGCAGCCCTGACGCGCCCAATCCTTTCGACCTTATCCGCGAATTTAGTTTGAAGTCTTTTGTTGGGGATGAATATCGGAAACTTTGCTAACTCAGTGATTTGAAGATGAGGTATAGCATTTCCCTTCTTCATAGCTTCAATTCTAGATTGCACGGTCCCAGATAACAGGTAGTGAAGGAGGTATTGCCCGGCAATTAAGTCGTGTCGGGGTTTTACGAGGCACACAGATTGATTGATGCAAAATTTCGCATCGCCTTCAACAAGCGCACTCCTGCCGATAGCTCCGTCTTTGGTGATGAGTAGGTCTCCTTGTTCCGGTTTGGATTTCGCCGTAAGGCGGTCGAATTCAGACCGGCTAGTATAGTGGACGTTGCCATAGTCGATGTGTCCGTTTCGGACATTTTTGGCCGTGATAATTGGGATGCCTGATTCAAGGTGTGACATCGGCTGTGTGAAGCCGTATGTAATTCGCGTTGTTACTTCAGCGAAATCCACCCTCTTCTGATCGTTCCTCTGCTTGTCAGAAAAAGGGTCGCCGAACATCTCTAAAAAGATGGATTGGGTCAGACTGTCGAGAAGCGCGATGGCCTGTTTGCGCTTCTGACGGAGCGCGTCGGCCTTGTCGAGTATCGCCGCAATCCGCCGCTGCTCTTCGAGCGGGGGAAGGAAAATCTCGATGCTAGAGACTATGCTCTTGGAAATTTCCTTGAAGGTCGCGCCATTTCCCAAGCTCTGGATTCGAGAGCGGTTCGCTACTAGCCAATGGTAGAGAAACTTGGCGTCGGCAATCTTCTTGTTCGGAACAAGGCTTTTGAAACCTTGATTGGTCGCCATGGGAACGGTGTTGATTGCAACATGTCCGATGGGAGCGCGAGAGCTCAACAACACGGAGTGTTCCGGGAGGACACTTGCGGCGCAACTCTTCAATCCCGCGTCCGTTATTCGGCGCGGTGTGACCGAAATGTATGCGTTGTCGAGCTTTGAAAGATCCGCAGGCGTAGCCCACAGGATATCGCCGTCCCAATATTCTTTCCTAGACGTTTTCGGTGTAGCTCCGGAAACTATCTCGCAGATGTCTCCGAGCCTCACTGTCTGCCAGCTCAAAGCATCGCCTCCAGCTCTTCCAGGCCCTTGGTGATATCGGCTTCCAGCTTCTTCAGTTCCGAGATGATTTTCTTTGGCGGACGGTGGTCCTCCGCCTCATGCTCGACCTCCTTGTAGCGGTTGAGCGAGAGGTCGTAATCCGCTGCGGCGATTTCCGCCTTCAGCACGCAGAAGCTCTGCGCGGTGGGCGGCCGCTTCAGCTCTGCGTCATTGCGTTCTGCCCAGCGAGTGAGCACATCCGGCAGATTGTTCTTTTCATGCTCCTCTGCGCTCAGCGGCGTTTCCGGCACCGGTCCGAGTTTCCCATCCTCAAGCAGCTTCTGCCGTTTGTCGTCTAGGCTGAGTCCATCCGCTTTCACTTCATAGAACCAGACATGATCCGTGCCGCCGGAATTCGTCTTGGTGAAGCAGAGAATGGCCGTGGAGACGCCCGCATAAGGCTTGAAGACACCGGAGGGGAGCTTGATGACGGCATCGAGCTTGTGGTCCTCCACCAGGAGCTTGCGCAGTTCCTTATGCGCCTTTGATGAGCCGAAGAGCACGCCATCCGGCACGATGACGGCGGCGCGGCCGCCCGGCTTAAGCAGACGCAGGAAAAGAGCGAGAAAGAGAAGCTCGGTCTTCTTCGTCTTGACGATCTTCTGCAGGTCCTTCGCCGTGCTTTCATAATCCAGCGAGCCGGCGAAAGGCGGGTTGGCGAGAATGAGGCTATAGGCATCGGCATCGCCGCCATGCTCTTCGGACAGCGAGTCCTTGTAGCGAATGTCGGCGGCCTCGATCCCGTGAAGCTGCATGTTCATGGAGCCGATGCGCAGCATGGTGCTGTCGAAGTCGAAGCCGTGGAACATGCCATTGTGGAAATGATCGCGGCTCTTCTTGTCGCGGAAGAGGCCAGGATGATGATCCCGCAGATACTCGCCAGCGGCGACCAGGAAACCTGCCGTGCCGACCGCCGGGTCGCAGATGATGTCCTTCGGCGTTGGCGCCATCAGCTCCACCATCAGGCGGATGATGTGTCGCGGAGTGCGGAACTGGCCGTTCTGTCCGGCGGAGGCGATCTTCGCCAGCATGTATTCGTAAAGGTCGCCCTTCGTGTCGCGGTCATTCATCGGGATGTCGCTCAACAGGTCCACGACCCGCCCGAGTAGCGCCGGGGTAGGGATGGTGAAGCGAGCCGATTTCATGTGTTCGGCGTGAGCCGTGCCGTCTTCCGCCATCTCTCGCAGAAAGGGGAATACATGCTCCGCGACGATCTCATACATCTCGGGCGGATTACGGTCCTTGAAGATGGACCAGCGCAGGTCCCGGTATGGCCGCCCGCGCGGGTCCTTGCCCTTCGGGAAGATCGTCCGTTCCAGCGGCTTGCCGAACTGGTTGGCTCTGGCCTCCGCAAGGGTCTGCACATCGTCGAGCCCGCGTATGAACAGGAGATAGGTGATCTGCTCGATTACCTCGATCGGATTGGCGATGCCGCCACTCCAGAAGGCGTTCCAGACATTGTCGATCTTGCTCCTGAGCTCACCCGTCAGCACGCGCTATCTCTCCTCTGAATTACTGAACGCCGGCATCCTAAAGAGCCGCTTTTGTCCTGAAAAGACAGCTATTTATCCCGGCGGCCCGCCTTTTCCTGCGCGGAGTGGTCAGGCAGTTTCCGTTGACCTGCTCTTCAGGCAGCCCTCGAACCACAGTGCGGCAGCTTCGCCTTCTTTCAAGGCGATCTGGCTGACGCTACGGCTGTGGCGGATACCATTGCGGAGCTCGGCGAGCTGGCCAAATTTTGTAGCCAGAGCCTCCTTGGAACCGAAGGCACCGGCGAAGCTCGGCCAGAGCGTCTTGTTTTGTATGAGGTCCTGAAGCTCTCTCAGGTCGAAATATTCAAGTTTCTTGCTCAGGAGCGAGAAGTCTTCGTCGCCGGACGAGGCCTGCCGTCGTGTCGCCTTCTGGATACGCTCCTCGACCTTGTCGGATATGTGCTGCGGGATAGCCGATGCGTCGCCCTGAAGAGTGTCTTCGACACGCTTTCGCAGGGAAAGTTCGGTGCCTTCGATCCGCGCGTCGAGTGCCCGCAGATTTGGCGGAAGATCAAGTCGTTCCTTGATCAGGAGATCTTCTATCGCAGACAAGATCGTATGACGCCGCTCGGCGATGAACTCCTCAAAGTCGTCCGGTCCGAAGTCTTCCCGCATCAGGATATCCACGGCTCTACCCGAAATCAGATGTGATTCCATGATGGCCAGAACCTGGTCGCGGCCATTGTTGGCCATCAGTTCAGGCAGGTACTCGTTAGGCAGACGGTCGCTGATGACGTGTCTGTTGGTCTCCGACACAAGCGGGGTTCTGTTCAGTATCGTATTTATGCGGTTTCCGCCGAGTTGTTTGCGACCCCAGGAAGCGGGAACGATGTGATGGTCATCCAGTTTCTCCGCCGGTGGAATCTCTCCGCTTATCCAGTCCTTCGCTCCCTTGATCGAGAGCAGATTGAAGACGCCATTATAGATCGAAGACCCGCTCTTTACTTCGGAGGCGAAGTCGATGTCCTTGAACCGGCGCTCAAATTCCGCAACCGCGCCAGGAATGGCATCGTCGTCATCAAACCAGGTTCGGAGATCCAGAAAATCACGCGTGCTGGTAGATTCGACCGATCCGGAGTAGCGGCTGGTGAACACGCTCGCCCAATACCACTTCCGCATCTTGAGCTGCGCTCCGAGACGCCGTTCGGCGGGAAGCTTCTTGATATGGGACCGGATGGAGGCGAACGCCGGAAGCATTGAGGCGTAGGGGAGAAAGCGCGAGGCCGTGACGCCGTATGTTTGCACCTGCCGCAGCTGACCTGTTGCCTCTTCCAGGTTCACGACAGCATCGTCCCAGAGCTTTCTGAAGGTGTTGCCGTCATCGACGAGAACGTTACTCTCTTGGGAGCGCCCCGTCGCTGGTAGTCAACAGCCGAGATTTTTTGAATGAGGAGAGCATGACGCTCAATTGTATTCGTGCTGTTACTGCCGCGATTCTGTTTATGCCGCTAGACGCTTGTGTTGGCATTTCCAGCGACGAGATCAGAAGCGCGCCGAAGGAGACCGTCATCTCCGAAAGGCATTTAGACGAGGTGCTCGTCTGCTTCCAAAAGCAAGAGGCACTGGAGATGCGGAACACAGTCACTACATTCCCGCAGGCCAATCGAGTTGAAATTGCCGTGACGGCTCTGCAAGCAGGGCGCATCCGCCACTATTATCTGATCACGTTAATGCCCTTCAAGGGCCGCACTCAAATCGCGTTACAGGACGCGCGGCTCACGAACGCAGTTAGCCGAAGCGAGATGTTGAATATCATACAGCGTTGTGCGGGGACTTAGAGCAGTCGTGTACGGCCTAGCGACCTTGCATATTCGTGATGGATTGTGCGCCATAAGGTTTGCTGCCGCGCGAAGCGTGGCCGAGCTCCCAAACTCAGCGGCAATCTCTCCTAGGCTCCGCTGAGCGCTTGTCCCAGGGTTTCTGACGCCATCCGAGATGCACATACAAATGCTCGTACAATAGCTCCCACAACTGGTGGGCGGTGTCAGAATAATTGATGTATCGAGGACCTACGGCATGGGGGAGGTTCGAATCTTCTCTTCCCAATCTATTACTCTGTCAGAGCCTTCAGCTCGTCTTCTTTTGGCAGTCGATAGCTGGTGCTGCGTCCCCCTCCTTCATTCTGGACAAGCAACCCGCGATCCAGCAGGTCACGGATATCGCGCAAGGCTGTGTCCGTTGAGCACTTTGCGAGCTTTGCGTATTTCGAAGTGTTCATATGTCCTCGAAATTCGTCGAGCATCCGGTTGAGGACAAGGCGCTGCCGGTCGTTCACCGACTTCAGATTCGCCTGCTCCCATACACGCGCTTTGTAGAGGACGGCCGCAAGCATCTCGTCGGCCTGTTCGATCGCGCGTCCGAGACAATCGAGAAACCAGTCGAGCCACGGGGTGATATCCGTATCGCCTCTTTGCTGGCGTTCGAGTTGATCGTAGTAAGCCTTTCGTTCGGCTTCGATCTGAGTTGACATGCTGTAGAAGCGTTCGCGAACCTGGTCGGCGCGAGCAAGTGTCATGTCTGCAATGGCGCGTGCAATTCGGCCGTTGCCATCCTCGAAGGGATGGATGGTGATGAACCAGAAATGAGCGACACCGGCTTTGATGACGGGGTCGATTTTCGTCTCCTGCTCAAACCAGTCGAGAAAAGTGTTCATCTCGTGGGGCAGCCTTGAGGCCTCCGGTGCTTCGAAATGAACCTTCTCCTTTCCGAATGGGCCGGAGACGACCTGCATTGGGCCGGCGGCTTCCGTTCGCCAAGCACCGACAGTAATTCGGCTCAAGCCGCTGCGGCCGGTCGGAAACAGCGCTGCGTGCCATCCGAACAAGCGCTCAGCGGTGAGTGGAGCGTCGTAGCGTTGTGTCGCGTCCAGCATCACTTCGACAATGCCTTCCACGTCCCGGCTCGCCGGAGGCAAGCCGCCGACCTCCAATCCGAGGCGGCGGGCGATGGATGATCGCACCTCCTCGGGTTCGAGAACCTCGCCTTCAATCGCAGAGGATTTGACGACGTCGGCAGTGAGGGTTCTGAGGCTTGCCTCTTGCTTGAGGTCGAAGCCAAGCGCTTCCATACGGCCAAGAAGACGGCCTTGCCGATGGCGTACTTCTGCCAGCCTCGAGGCCAGCGCCGCCTCGTCCCAGCTTAGGCGAGGCCACTTTTCAGTCTGGTGTATGTAGGTCATATTCACCGCTCTATTTGCGGTGAATATAGCCTTATTCACCGCAAAGGCAAGATCACCGCATTTTTTGCGGTAAATAAGCCGCGTCATCGCCGCAACGGCTTTTACCCCTGGATCGGGGGGCTGCACTGGGCGTCCTCGGTAAGGCCGGTGACAGCCGCGAGCAGCGCCTGCTCGTTGCCGCCCGCGCTCAGGCAGATGAGGACAGGAGCACGCTTTCCTCCGCCGCGCTTCCCCCGCCGAAGCTGCCGTCCTCGGCGAAGCCTGGGCGTCCTATGGCGACTACGCGAAAGCGGTCTCCCTCTACCGGAACGCTCTCGCTGGTGTTGAAGAAAACGACCGGGATATGGTGCGTCTCCATCTCGCGCTGTCCTTCCTTGCGCTTGGCGACCGGCAATCGGCTCGGCAAAGCCTCACCGGAATTGGCGACAACCAGCCGATCGGGGACCTAGCAATTGCTTGGCTTCTGTTTGCGAGCCGTTGAACGCTGTGACCAGATCGTGTTGGCGCGTGGAATATCACGTCGCACAGCCTAGTGCAGTGTCGCGTCCACGCTAAACCACCGTGGTCGGGGCGTTGAGGTGGGAGGCGAGGCAAGCGTAGTCAGTCTAGAGACAAAGACTCTCGAAGGACCCTGAAACTGGGCGCCTTTTTTGTCTGATCCGCTCTTGCGTGTGAACCGGTGTTTCGTCGAACCGCTGCCGGACATCCATCTGTGTCCCAACATATCTGCTCCTCCGGGGACTTCGTCACCTTCCGCGACGCCTCGAAGTAAACCACAAAGGTAGCTGTTTCTGCTCCGATGCCTTTTGCACCGCGGAATTGACTGGATCACGACAAGATAATCCGCGGTATGAACAGCTCTGGCTTCTCATGTTTTGACCAGATTAGAAGCCATACCTATTTTTTGCATTTTTTTTGAAATCCAAATGAAGAGAGGAGCTTCTCCTCGTTATAATTGAGCGTAGTGGAACGCAGCGAGATTAGAACGATCAACTTAAATTCCAATCTCTGAATTTATAAGAGTTATGTCTTACTGAAAAATTCTCCCGGTTTGAGTGTTTCGGTGACCGGTTGAAAAACTTGGTCGTTTAAGAGTTCACGGAACGGTAGCTTTCAAGATGCCTCATTTGGACTGGCAAGTTGATTTTCAATCAATTTTCTAGTTCCAAGTGCTGAGGTTGAACAGTGTTCTGTTTCCGGAATTTGCTCTAGTATTGAACTTGGAACGTTCCTTCACCGGCCGAGAGGGTTTTTTTATGGCTTATGATGCGAAGATACGCGTCCGGGTCGATCCGGAAGTCAAAGCAGAGGCGATGCGTATTCTCTCCGAGCATGGTCTGACAATGTCAGAGTTTGGCCGCCTGGCTCTCCAGAGGCTCAACGAGGCGAAGGGGATACCTTTTCCGGTCGAGGGGAAATTGCCTCGGAAGTAGTGATAGCAACCTACTGAACAGACGCCATCTGTACCGCTTCTGAACCGGAAGTTTGTGGCGGCCAATAAAGCCGCTCAAAGTGTTCAATTACTGTGTGGGAAGACCTTCGAACTTATTCTGAGCTCGCTCGAACTTATTCGAACATAAATGAACTTTTTTGCGGCTCGCGTCCTTACCCTGCGGACGGATTTATCCCGGCGTTTCGGGGAATTTCGACCACAACTGTAAGTGCGAATTTCAAGATCTGGTGTGATGAAGCGGATTTTGGCCTTCTGAGAGTGTCTCTTTGCGGTCTTACACTTTTGACTATCTCAGGTTTTCTGCCGTTTTGGTTTCGACGTAGCTCCAAGTTCGAAGCGAAAACACTCTTTTGACTGAACTTATTCGAACTTACTCGAACTTTGAGTGAGGATCGTTCCGATCTCGGCTGTCTGTGAAGCTGGAATGTTCATTAGTTGGCCGCTTTATTGCGCGGGTTCTTTCTCTAAAGCCACGGCAGTGCCGCTGAGGACGAGCATCAACATTGATGTGCCCTTCCCTGATATCTGTTGGTAGTGGAATTGTGTAGCCACGATTCCGTTTGCGCCAACCCGAACTGCTTCTCTCTTTAGATCCTCAAGGCATACTTGGCGCATCTTCTTGAGCTCGTTCTCCAGTGTCTGACTTCTCCCGCCGAAGGTGTCTGTTAGGCCGGTCAACACATCTCGGAAGATATTTATGCCGCCTACGTACTCCGAAGTGATAACCCCAATCCGGCTCGTTACATGAAGATCGGGTAGATGCTGTTCTGTCGTGACGACGACACTATCAACGTTAGTGTTGCTTCCGACAAGTGCGCTTCGCGAGGCGCTTCACGGTATTTGGCAAGCTCTTCTTCTACACGATCGGCGGTAGTACGAAAGAAAGCCGGATCTTCGATTTGAAATTCGTGGCCACAAGCACACACCCGATTGTGCTCATTAATCTGGGCGATCATATAGCAGCGGGGACATTCGAGCTCTGCTAATCTCATGGGGATATCTTTGTCCGCTGTTCAATGAATTGGGAAATCTACAATCGATTTTGAGGCTGCTATAAGGATAAGACCGATTCAGTCGAAGTTTGAAGCCACCCGGATCAAAGAGGAGGCGTTTTTTCTAGGACTTCGTCCTTCGTCCTTCGTCTTTAGGAGAGCTTGAAACTGCGTCCGAAGGAGTGTTCCTCTCGATAACCAGGGGCGCCACTCTCGGAACGTTCCGTTCCTCGCGCTGCACCTACCACAGTGAGAAGCGCTGCTCCTTGTCTCTTCAGGCATAGCTTCGCCATTGGGGTGTTTTCACACTCCCGTGGTCGGCGATGTCAGCAAAAACATCCTGCTGGCGCGTAGCGCTCGGCAGCAGAGGTACGATGCGTAATTAAGAGATCCTGGGACCGAGAAGCTCGAAGTGTTCCCAGCACTCGGGGTCACCCAGTTCCTTGGTGACATATCTAGAAAGCTGTTTGGAATCGTATATCGGCTCGATCTGCACCGTGCCGTTGGGTTCCAGCTTTCTCCATTCTGCTTCCATGAAGTGCACGAAGCCGCTCGGTTCTGGCACGACAGGCGGTAGAGCGAGGAGATGCCAATGAGTGTTTGTCCTGGGGTGTTCCAGAAATGCTGCGGCACGCATGCGCTCATCAACCTTTTTTGACCAGCGTCGCCCCAAAGCACGCCGGTTTACGCGTGCGTCCCATTCCTGGAGGCGCCGAACTGCTCTCTGGCTGCCTCCGAGTAGAAGGGTATGCCCCGTGCCGACCATGCCGAGTTTGTTGGGGTTGAATGCCAACGTGACAAAATGAGTGAAGCCGCGAGTCTCCAGCCATCCAGCCATGCTTCGCCGCTCGGCCTCGCCAACCTTCACCCGCATCTAGTGCTTTTTCCGCTTCTTTTTGTCAGCGGGGCGGTTTTCCTCCGGCCGGCCGGCCTCTGCCGTTTTTGCAAGATACGCCTCAAAGCTCGCGCGCATCAGGTCGATCAGCGACATGCGCCTGTCCAGTGCCGCGTACTTGTATCGATAGTAGAAGTCTTCATCCACCTTGAAGTTCAGGTCCTTCATTGTCTCTCCTTCGCTGATTAGATGAATTCTACCACCTCTCGCAGATGAATGCCAGCGAAATCAAGTTGATGCTAATTATTTGATTAGCTAATTATAGTATTCATCATAAGTTTCATCGAAATATACTTCATAAATCTGGATATGAGAATTCTCGTGGCTTTTTCGATCATGATTTTTCTTCTGAGAAGAATGATTTCCAAAGAACGATTGATACTGCGTTGCAGGTCGATGCTTCTGACTAAGCCGCAGCAAATTGAACGCTGTACTCTCGCTGCGAAGAGCAAGTTTTCTTTGGACCATGAAGGTGAGACAGGTCGAGGCCATCGTACCTGATCTTCGAAATCTCTTCGTAGAGCCGCTTCGGCGAGTGTCCCACGCCGTATCCCGCGGATGAGTGTCGGTCGGTCCTGCCGGTGAGGCGACATGCCACTGCCTCGGCGAGTCCAGCTTCGCGCATTGCATCTTCGAAGCTGTGCCGGAAAGAGTGGAACGTCTTTGACTTGTTCTCCTTCACCCCCAGTTTACGGAGGAAGTGCGTAAAGGACTTGGAATAGGGGGAGAATTGACCGTCGGCGCCGCGTGCGCAGGCGGGAAATAGTCTCGTGGACTTGCTGGCCTTCATTCTATCGACAAACTGAATGAAGCCGAGCGCAAGAAGCTCCGGATGGACGGGAATGTATCTTTCTGAGTCTGCGTTTTTGAGTGACTTGCCGCAATCGGTGCCGGCTGTTTTGCCGTTGAGCTTCTCAGTGATGTAAATGAGCTGGACACCATCCTTTTCAATGATGTCAGCACAATGGAGCTGAGCGATTTCTCCCGCGCGAGCGCCGGTATAGAGCGCCAGCAGCGGCAGCCAGAAGGTGTGCGCTACCTTGCTGGTCACAGCCGCTTTGCGTGACTGAGTCGCCCACGGCTCGTTGAACTGCTTCGCGTTGAATATGGCGGCCAGGTCACTGGTGGTAAACGGGTGCCGTTTGCTGCGATAGGACGACCGTTTGGACTCGTAAAGTTTCACGGCTTTGGCTGGGTTCTCTGCGATGTGGTCATTGCGGTGCAGCCATTCGAAGAAGCTTTTCAGGTGAATGAGCTTCTTGTTGATGGTTTTTGTTGAGAGTGTTGGCTTCTCGGCAGTCTTGTTTCGCTCGATCGCTGTCAGAATTGACGCACCAGGGAAGATTTTTCGGAAGTTTGTTGGGACTGTCAAAAGAGCGTTCTTGTAGTCCACGAATTCGGACTTCTTGTAAGCCTTGGGTGCCTTGAAGCCGTTGAAATACTCTCCGAACCAGTCGAGTGATGCGCGGATATCATTCTCATATTTAGCTCGGGAGCTTTCGCTCGTACCGCCACCGTCGACCTTGAGACGTTCGGCCATATAGGCGTCAATCAACTCTTCCATGGTCACCTCCGCAGGTGGCGAAGCTTCGATGGTCATCGGCGCGGTAGGCACGTGGGTGTTGTTGGTGGGGATTGAAGGTGTACGGAGAAGCGGGTCTGTGGGCTCACCTGCCCAATTGCCTATTTCCCGCTCTTTCATACGTCTGAGAACCTCCAGAACCGCTCGCAGGGTGCTGTGGCAAAGCACTCCATGTCCAGGTGCAGTCGGCTCAGATTCTTCGAGTGAGGCTAGGATGGAGTGCTCAATGTAATGCCGCGCCTCGACGAAGTTTCGTCTGCGTAGCGCATCGACTGTCTCATTTTCAAGTGCATTGAGTGCATCCCAATCAGCGTCGCTGTCATCGTGCGACTTGGGATGGGGAAGCTGTCGCTCGTGGAGATCAGCTTCAAGCTCCAGATGATAGAACGTGCGGATAGCGGTCTGGATTTGCTCGGGAAACAAGGAGGGCGTCCTACGGAGGTAAAGGAAGAGCTGTTCAGCTCTTAGTTGCACTTCCGCGCCAAGACGCCTTGCCGTGTCGGGGCAACTCGTACGCAGAGAGAGCTTGAGCTCCCGACGATTCATCATACCGCGCAGATCCTGCGGTACGACTTGGCGGTGATAAAAAATTCCACCGCGGCGGAAGATGTTGGTTCTGAGGAGCAATTCAGACCTCGAATGTACCAGTGGAATGTACCAGTCGAGGCGCGGTAACCCTTTGATTTGACTAAGGTGTTGAGGGGAAATGTGAAATTCGATGTACCGTAGCGGTTCCGTCCTCCGCTACCACCGGCCCCCTGCTTCGATCTTCCAGTCTTGTGACGCTCGTTCCGGCATGGTTCCTGCTCCGCTGTTTCCGATAGCTCTGGCGGACCGTCCGCCAGGGCGATCATGGGTCAAAACGGATCAGGCGGGTCGAAAGATGAAACAAATCGGTACATACGTCGTTGCGCAGTGCCGCCTCGTGCTTGGCGGTACAGCCATGCTTGCTGCGGCTGCGGTGCTTTATGCATGGGCCGGAGCGACCCCCGCCCATGCGTGCACGAATGGGGGGAACTACAACTTCAACGAGAACTGGAACTACAACGAGAACTGGAATTTCAACAGCAACACGAACACCAACACGAATTACAGTTCGAGCTCCAGCTCGAGCAGTTCAACGTCGGTGACCATCCGTACCACCGTTTCCGGTTAGAACGGACAAGGGGCAGTGAAAGTCGTCAGCTTGCCATCGGAGGGGTGATGGAGAGTGAGGCTTTCTGCGTGAAGTTGAAGGCGGTTGGCGGAAGTGAACGCCGCACCTGTTGCGTAGAAGCTGTCTCCGAGAATTGGGTGTCCAATGCTCAGCATGTGAACACGCAATTGATGAGAGCGCCCCGTGCGGGGTGACAGAGACAGGCGTGTCGCCCCCTGTTCCCGTTCCAGCACTTCCCACTCCGTCAGGGCGGCTCGTCCGCCTTCGATGTCGACCATCTGCTTTGGCCTGTTTGGCCAATCGCAGGCGAGCGGGAGATCCACCACACCGCGATCCTGCGCAACCTCACCCCAAACGCGAGCGATATATCTCTTGCTCACCTTTCGTCTCTCGAATTGCAGTCCGAGATGGCGATGCGATTTTGCATTCATGGCCATGACGATGACGCCAGAGGTTTCCCGGTCCAGGCGGTGAACGATGCGGGCTTGGGGATATTCGGCTTTTGCCCGGCTCTCGAGACAGTCGGCATGTTCCGCCGGTTTGCCGGCGACGCTCAATAAACCGCTCTGCTTGGCGAGAACCAGTATCTCATCGTCCTCATGAAGAACGACGAGCCAAGGCTCAGTGGGCGGGCGATAGAGGAAGGGCGTCGTTGCGTCCGTCGTGCTCATTTATCCCCCTCAATAGTGAGGTGGCGGCGGTTCAGCGGAAGGCGGCGTATCGGCGTTCTGTTCAAGGGATTGCAAGCGGTTTTCCAGAAAGGAAATTTTCCGCGCCATGTCGTCGATCGTGTGCCACTGCGCTGCGAACATCTCGTTCAGCTCTTCCATCGTCCGGTCCTGATGGGCGACGCGGATTTCAAGCTCGTCGATCCTTTGCTTCAGTTTTTCCTGTTCGCTCATTGCTTCAGTCCGTTCTTTCCACCTGGCCGGTACCGTCGATCATTTCGCGTTTCGCAGCAGCTGACATTTTTTTGATCGCATATTCGGCTTTCAGCGCTTCCGACCTGTTCGGAAACCGGCGTGTGAAGACGACGCGTTCCGGGGGATAACTTCTCGTGAATCGGGCCCCTTTCCCGGTCGCATGGGCTTTGTAGCGTGCTTCAAGATCAAGGGTAATGCCCGTATAGAGCCGCCCCCCGGCACATTCCAGAATATAGAGACACCATTCTCGCGGGGGGGCTTCTGCCTTTATGTGCTCCATCATGGGGGCCGATTTCTCTTTGGGTATCCGGCGCTTGTCTTTATTATGGCAATATCACAGCTCTTGGGGAGGAGCAGGGAGAATGAACGAAAACAGTAGCCTTAGATATCTGGGCGAGGCTTACGATACCGTATGCCGGATGGTTGAGCCGTTCTGGGCGGCCTTGGGGAGCGACGCGGCGATTCAGGCCTATACGCTTCTCGCGGGAGCGGCCCTTGTCGTCTACGGTCTGACGGTGGTTTCGCGAACATTGCGCGGGGCTGCTTGGGCGATCAAGCAATCCGCAAGGCATTTCTGAGCGGAAGCGGTTCTGTCAATTCTCGACGGCGTGGTCTTTCGGCCGCCACTTAGCGCCGGTCCGCGCGCGCTATGGCACAGTGACGGCCTTGCGCGAAAATGTTAGAAGCCATCCCTTGGTCGCTCGATGGCAGGCAAATGAAAAAAAGACGGAGCGGCGCCCTCAGAGGTCTTGCGCAGGTTGGTACGCGCAAGAAGCCGCACGGAAGCAGCTTCGGGGACGTTCTTGAATCACTCGGTGACCGCAGCTTCGGCTGGGGGCTCATGCTTGTCGGCTTCATGAATATGCTGCCTCTGCCGCCGGGCACCAACATGGTGCTGGGATTCCCCATTCTTTTCATTGCGTTCCAGATGACGATAGGGCGGAAAACGCTCTGGCTTCCGGGCTTCATCACCAACCGTTTCATTGCGCGCGAGCGATGGCGTGCAGGTGCGCTAAGCGCATTGCCGATCGCTCGGCCGCTTGCCCGGCTTACCAAGGTGCGATATCTGCGCCTTTTTCAGGGAAAGGCGGAAGGGCCTCTTGGCGCCCTCTTGCTTGTTACCGGCATCGTGCTTTGCCTTCCCATACCCCTGACCGGCTGGTTGCCTGCGATCTCCTGTTTCGTGACCGGGCTGGGCCTGATCGAACATGACGGTGCGATTGTGGGGTTGGGGATCGTGATCGCTCTTGGAGCCATTGCAATTGCTGTAGCGATGGCCTTCACGATCTATTTTGGTCTGGGGTATGCCGTCCAGTAAGAGCTACTTCCCGAGATCGTATTGTCCGCCACGTTCCACGCCGCGCTTGTAGGCAGAGCGGTTGTGTATCTGATCGAGATAGCGGGTCAGATTGGCGAAGCCGTCGAGAAGGCCAAGCGATTTTGCGGCTTCGAGCGCAAAGGTCAGCTGGATGTCGGCGCCGCTCAGCGAATTGCCAACAAAAAACGGGCGATCACCCAGAGCCTCATTCATGTAACCGAAATGGGTTTTGACTTCGTCCTCGATGCGAGGATGAAGCAGGGCACCAGCGTCTCCGAGCCGCATGACATACAGAGACAGCATGACCGGTAGCATTGCCGAGCCTTCCGCGTAGTGCATCCAGTGAAGATAAGGAACGAACTCCGAGGAGTTTTCTTCCGGCATAAACCGGTCGCGTCCATATTTGCGGATCAGGTATTCAACAATGGCACCGGATTCCGCGACAGTGCTTTCCCCATCGGTTATGACGGGCGATTTTCCGAGCGGGTGTACCTTCTTCAGGCTTTCTGGCGCGAGGCTTGTCGTTTCATCCCGTTTGTAGCTTGCAATCTCATAGTCGAGGCCGAGCTCTTCGAGTAACCAGAGAATGCGCTGCGAGCGCGAATTGTTCAGATGATGAACGGTAATCATTCGGCTCATGACTCCTGGCGGGCGCGCAATGCATGCACGCTGAAGAGCTTCTTCTCGTCCGTCCAGACCTCGATTGCCTCGTAGCCTGCCTCGTTCGCGAGCTGGTGGAAACCTTCAATCCGGTATTTGTGCGAGCTTTCCGTGTGGATCGTTTCGGCTTCATGGAAGCGGAACCTGTGTGTTCCGACAGCGACTTCCTGGTCGCGCAGGCTCACCAGATGCATTTCGATCCGCTCCAGCTCTTCGTTCCAGCGCGCCTCGTGGCGGAATGCGGAGAGATCGAATGTGCCGCCGAGCTCCCGGTTGATCCGGCGAAGAAGATTGAGGTTGAAGGCTGCGGTGACGCCTGCGGCGTCGTTATAGGCGGCTCGCAGCACGTCGAGATCTTTCACCAGATCGACGCCGATGATCATCACGGCGCCACTTCCCATGAGGTCGTGCGTGACCTTGAGAAAGTCGACCGCTTCTGCGCGCGTGAAGTTGCCGATGGTCGATCCGGGGAAGAAGCCGAGGGTGGCTTCATGTTCTGCTTCAGGAATATCCGGAAGAGTGAACGGTTGAGTGTAATCCGCACAGACCGGTGCAATGGTCAGATCGGGAAAGCTCCTCGCGAGATCTTGCGCAGCAGCAATCATGTATTCCCGGGAGATTTCCACCGGCAGATAGGCAGCAGGACGCTCAAGAGCCCGCAGCAAGAGGCGGATTTTTGTACCCGCGCCGGAGCCGAATTCGATCAGCCTTGCCTTCGGCCCGGTAAGCGCCGCAATGTCTCTTGCGTGGCGTTCGAGGATAAGGCGTTCTGTGCGCGTCGGATAATATTCCGGCACATCGCAAATCTCGTCGAAAATCTGCGACCCGCGCTCATCATACAGAAACTTGCAGGGCAGGGTCTTTTGCGTTTCCGAAAGGCCTTCGATCACGTCCGCGCGAAACTCATCAACGGATGGCTCCAGATTCTGAATCTCCTCCAGACGGCTCTCACTGCGCTTGCTCATTTGTCCTCCGCTAGCCGGAAGCCGCTGAATTGCCACCGGGCAGCGGGTCCGAAGAAGTTTCTGTAAGTCAGGCGTTCGTGGCCGGGTGGTGTCGCGCAGGAGCGTCCCCTGAGAACCATCTGGTTGACCATGAATTTGCCGTTGTACTCACCGACGGCGCCTTTCGCCGCGCGAAAGCCGGGATAGGGCAGATAGCCGCTCCCGGTCCATTCCCACACGTCCTGAACAAAGCCGGGAGCAAGCGGCTGCGGATGCGGATTGAGCGCAGGCATCTGGCCGTTTGCATGAGGCTGGGCCCGTGCCGCGACTTCCCACTCCGCTTCGCTTGGGAGCCGTTTGCCTGCCCAGGCGGCATAGGCAGCCGCTTCATAGAAGCTGACATGTGTAACAGGCTCATCCTCGCGTACGGGGCGGCGGCCATTGAGGGTGTAGGTCATCCACAAGGTGCCCTCGCGATCCCAATAGGCCGGCGCTTCCCAGCCCTCGCGCTGTACGGTATCCCAGCCATCGGAGAGCCAGAGTTCGGCACGCCGGTAGCCGCCATCCGCGATGAAGTCGAGATATTCGCCAATGCTGACGGGCCGGTTCGCGATCCTTGCGTCATGAAGAAAGACGTTATGTGCCGGTCCCTCATTATCGAATGCGAAGCCTTCGCCAGTATGCCCGATCGTATAGAGGCCGGCGGTAATGTCGTGCCAACGTAGTTCCGGCGCGGAATCGTTTGCTGCCGGGTTCTGTTCTCGCGTCTTGTAGACCGGCCAGGTCGGGTTTAGCGAGAAAGCATGCTTGATGTCCGTGACAAGCAGTTCCTGATGTTGCTGTTCGTGGTTGAGGCCAAGCTCGATCAGCGCCAGCAGATCATCGGCGCAGTTATCGATAAAAAGAGTCATGGCTTCATCTACGTAGGCTCGGTAGTGACCGATCTGGTCAACACCCGGTCGCGTGATCATGCCGCGCTGAGGCCGAGGATGCCGCTCGCCCACCGCTTCGTAATATGAATTGAAGAGGTAGTTGTAGGTTTCATCGAAAACCTCATACCCCTCGGCGTGAGGCTGCAAAAGGAAGGTCTCGAAGAACCACGTCGTGTGGGCGCGATGCCATTTGGTCGGGCTGGCATCCGGCATTGACTGTATGGTTTGATCTTCCGCGCTCAGCGGTGCGGAAAGGGCGTCAGTTTCGCTGCGGATACGAAGATAGCGTTCCTTCAGCCGGGCCCGGTTTCCACTTTCTCCCTGCGAAAGCGTGTTCGGGGATATGAGATCGCTCTCGCGAGTGAGAGATTCCGGCATGAGCTGGCCTCTTCATGTTTTTTTTGTCCGTCCCTACTCAAACTCATGCAAACATGTAGAGTTCCGAGCTTCAACCTTACAGAGGCAAATAGGGCCGCAAATGCAGCCTCCTGACAGTTTTCGGCACGGCTCAAAGGAAAATGGCCGGACATGAAGTCCGGCCACTCAGATTTCTTAATGGAAAGCGGCGCTTACTCCAAAGTGAGGTTTGCTGCCGAAGTCTTCCCTTTTTCTGTCACAAGTTCGTAATTAATATTCTGACCTTCATTGAGCGTGCTCAAGCCCGCCCGTTCGACGGCACTGATGTGCACAAACACATCGCGACCACCGTCCGACGGCTGAATAAAGCCGTAGCCCTTTTGGGTATTGAACCACTTCACTACGCCTGTAGCCATTTCAAGTTCTCCTGACGCACTTGCGTGCGAGCTTGACCGCGCGACCGTCGCACGGCGTCGTACAACCTGAGTTTTGGGAGACTTGAAAGACCCTGAGGGCAACGCAGCCAAGGCAGGCCAAAAGGTAGATTGCCACTCCACACAACACGATGGTTTTGGGCGAGTCAACGGATTTCCCGACAGCAAAAAAAGCGGTCGGTTCCGGTTCAATCGCGCACGCGCCGCTTGTCGTGAACGGCGTCGAGTACGAACTTGCCGTGAACGACAGTCACATCGCGAAACAGAACCCGGGTGTCGCTGCTCGTCGTTTCCAGAATCGGTTCGCTGGGTCAGTCCTGCTTGCCGCAGATCCTACTTCTCGATGTTCTTGCGGACGAAGGTCACCGCGTAGAAAAGTTCACCTTCGAAGAGGTCCTTCGGGGCGCCCATGCCTTCGATCATCTGAAACTTGCGTTGGACGATCTGGCCCTCCATCCGGTAGCCCTTCTCGCTCATGTTCCGGCGATGGAACTCCATCGCGGCGGGGGTGAAATCCCGGGCGAGAACGGTAATGCGTTCGGGCAGTTCGGTTGTTGTGGTCTCGTCGGCCATCTTGTCTCTAAGCTCTTCAGTCCATGAGGGGGGCCGGCTTCCCGGCAATCGCGGGCAGTATGGGGCGGAGGCCATGGCTTGTCGATAGCTTCGGTCTGGGTCTTCAGAGAAGAGGGGAGGGCGGCCCCGAGAAGGAGCTGGCGAGCAGCGTCAATCCGAAAATGAGGATCATTGCGCCACCCGCTGCCATCAGCATCCATTCGAGGCGGACGGCCCAGTGACTCTCGGTCCGGCTGGCGACACGCAGAGCCAGATTCTTTGAAAAAACGGTAAGGACGGCCAGTGTCGAGACGGTAATTGCGGTGCCGAGCGACATGACCAGGGCTGATGCGGCCCCAATCAGGAAAGCTCCCTGCGTGACTGCGAAGAGAAGCACCAGGATTGCACCGCTACAGGGACGAAGCCCGACGGACAGAATCATCGCTGCCATTTCCCGGATCCCTCTTGCCTTTCGTATCTCTGCGGGCGTCGGCATGTGGGCGTGATCGTGATGATGGTGACAGTTCTCGTGCCCGTGATCATGGTCATGATGATGATGCCCGTGGCTGCCGGGCCGGCGGCGCAACGCCCGCCAGAGAAGCCAGATGCCGACGCATGAAATAAGCACGTAGCTTGCTCGTTCAATAATAGGGACAGCGCTCGCCGTGGTGCGGTGCGTGAGGCCGAAAGCGACGGCGAGAAGCCCGACGACAAGGATCGCCGTAACGGCTTGCATCAACGCGGATAGAAAGGCGATCAGGATTCCACGGCGTACATCTTTCTCGTCGGCCAGGAGATATGAGGTCACGATGATCTTGCCGTGACCGGGACCGGCGGCATGGAAGATGCCGTAGAGGAAGGATAAAGAGGCTAGGGCCCATGCGGCCGCTGCTGAACCGTTCAGGTTCACGGAGCGCAGGGCACCCGCCATGGCGCGGTAATATTCCTGCTGTGTGGCCATCACCTCTTGCATGAAGCTGGAAAAGAGGCCGGGCGCTTGCGCCGGTGCGCTGTTGCCGGGCAAGGGAAGAGCGTTCTGCGCCCATGCAGCCGATGCGAATACGAAAAGCCCTGCGACCGCGAAGAGTATCGTGACCGTTCTTTGTCTCATGATTTTCCGGATTTACAGGTAAGCGTTACCGTTGATGCAAAGTTGGCACCAAGGCTGCTGTTCGGATCGGTAAAGGCGCTTTCGGGAAGGTTGGTCCAGACCTGTTCGACCTCGGGGACGTTGATTGCAGCCGCGCATCCTTCAGGGGAGCCGCCTGCCAGCGAGACCGGGGCATCGGGCAGGTAGTCGATGCTGATGTAGTAGGATGGATCGAAAATGCGGACGTTGACGGGAGCTTCGGGAGTTGCCGTGTGCGCTTCCTTCAACGGTAGTGAAAAAGTGAGCGACAGCCGTCCTGTTTCATCGTCCCAGGTTGAAATCCCGTCGGTAGCCTTGCCGGTTTCGATAGCGACTCCTCGGGACGTCACTTCGGTGAAGTAATTCCACTCGGCGAGATTTTTCAGGTTTTCTTCCGCCAAGGCGGAAAGAAATTTCTCGTCATAGGTGCTGCCGGTCCAGGTAGCACCATCGACCGCGAAGGCGGAGTAGAACTCGTCGAAAATCCACGTAATCCGAAGAGATTCGAGACGGCCTTGATCATCGAAGTGGAAGGCCGTCTTCATGTCGATATAGACATGCGGATGTGCGGAAGCGGGAGGTGCGAGCAGGTTGGCAACAACCAGCAGGACGAAAAAAGAGAAAAGCCGCGCGAACCAACTTTGCATGGATGCTTTCGAAACCTGCCCAAATGGCCGGCCGGGTACGGCCCCGGCCGGTAAGCTCAATAGCCTTCAAGCGCTGCGTAGCGTTCGCGATGGAAATTACTGTCGCCGAAACTTGCTGCGGCAACACGCGCACGCTTCATATAGAGACCGACGTCGAACTGATCGGTCATGCCCATGCCGCCATGCATCTGCAGGCCTTCATTGGTCATCAAGGTCGAGATGTCGGAAAGGCGCGCCTTGGCCAGGCTTGCAATTTGCGGAACTTCGTTCCGGCGTTCCTCCAGAGCGGAAAGCGCGTCGAGGACGACAGAACGGCAAAGCTCGATTTCAGCGAAGAGAACCGCCATTCGGTGCTGTAACGCCTGGAAGGAGCCGATGACCTTGCCAAACTGCTTGCGTTCCTTGAGGTAGGCGAGAGTGACGTCGAAGGTCTGTTGCACGAGACCGAGCATCTCGGCGGAAAGACCGATCCGCGCAATATCGAGCACCTGGTCCAGCACATCGTTGCCGCCATCAATGGATCCGAGCACAGCGGAGCCCGGGACGGTAACATTGTCGAACTCGATATTGGCGGCGTTGCGGCTATCCACCATCAATGTGCGTGTAATTTTTACACCATCTGTCTTCGGGTCGACCAGAAAGAGCGTTATGCCCGAGCGGTCGGTGCTGTCGCCTGAGGTGCGCGCGACCACGACGAGCTGATCGGCGACATGGCCGTCCAGCACGAAGGTCTTCGAACCTGTGATGCGGTAGGAACTGCCAGCGGCTACAGCCTTTGTGGTAATTTTCGTCGGATTGTGATGAGGGCCCTCTTCAAGAGCCAGAGCCATGAGGTGGTCCCCCGCGGCAATTGCGGAGAGAATATCCTGACGTTGTGTCGCATTGCCCGCAAGCTGGACAGCGGAGCCGCCCAGCAAGACAGTCGAGACAAGGGGACTCGCGGCGAGTGTGCGGCCGGCCTGTTCGAGCACGAGGCCAAGACCCACGGGGCCGAAATCCGTACCGCCATATTTTTCGGAAATCATGATGCCGGCGAAGCCGAGATCCGCCATCTCCTTCCATGCGTCGCGGTCGAAGCCCACCGCATCACGCGTGTCGCGAAGTTTGCGCAGATTGGCGACAGGCAGGCGCTCCTGGAAGAACTGTGTTGCCGTATCGCGGAGAAGCTGTTGTTCCTCGGTAAGTACAAGTGCCATTTCGCCCCGAAATTCTTCTGTTGTTTCAATTATCTTCGAGCGCCGCGCGTTCCTGCGGGGTGCGTTATTCAGTCCATGAAGCACTAGTCGTCGGGCAGGCCGAGGACTCGCTTCGAGACGACGTTGAGCTGAATCTCGCTCGTTCCGCCTTCGATGGAGTTGCCTTTCGAGCGTAGCCAGGAGCGGGTGACGTTGATTTCCCCATCGTTGAAACCATCGCCCTCCCAGCCGAGTGCCTGCGTCCCCATCAGTTCGAGCAGGAGTTCGTACCGGCGCTTGTTCAGCTCCGTGCCGTAATATTTGAAGATCGAGCTTGCGGCACCGGGGCCCTGGCCCGCCTTTGCCTCTTCGGCAGAGCGCATCATGGTGAGCGCGAAAGCCTTGGAATCCATCTTCTGGCGCGTGATGTGGTCGCGAAGCGACGGGCTTGCGATCTTGCCGTCCGTCTCACCGAAATAGTCCTTAGCAACCTGCTCGAGGCTGCCAATCCCGCCGCCCGCGCCGACGCCGCCCAGACCCATGCCGGAGATCATTTCGCGTTCGTGCTGCAGCAGGCGTTTCGCGATCGTCCAGCCCTTGTTGAGTTCACCGACTAGGTTTTTCTTCGGCACCTTCACATCGGTGAAGAACGTTTCGCAAAACGGCGAAGCACCGGAGATCATCGTGATCGGCCGGGCCTCGACACCTGGCGACATCATGTCGAAGAGAAGGAAGCTGATACCCTCGTGTTTTTTCGTCGGATCCGTGCGGACGAGACAGAAAATCCAGTCGGCCTTGTCGGCATATGAGGTCCAGATTTTTTGGCCATTCACGAGGTAGTGATCGCCTTTATCCTCGCATTTGGTCTGGAGGCCCGCGAGGTCGGAGCCTGCACCCGGCTCCGAGTAACCCTGACACCAGCGGATTTCACCGCGGACGATCTTGGGCAGGTGTTCTTTCTTCTGTTCTTCATTGGCGAATTCGAGAAGGGCCGGCCCAAGCATCCAGATGCCGAAACTCGAAAGTGCCGGGCGCGCCTTGATGCGGCGCAGCTCCTGCTGAAGAACACGGCTCTCTTCCTTGCTAAGGCCGCCGCCGCCATATTCCTTTGGCCATGTCGGCGCGGTCCAGCCGCGCGAGGCCATGCGGTCGAGCCAGAGCTTCGAATCCGGGTTCGGATATGTGGCGTTCCTGCCGCCCCAGACCGTCTCCTCTTCGGGCATCGGTGTGCGCATGGATGGAGGGCAATTTTCCTCCAGCCACGTTCTGGTCTCCTGACGGAACTGTTCGAGCGCTTCCATCTGTTTTCTCTTTTGGTTCAATTGATTTCGTTGGCTGACAGGATATCAGCCGGCCCCGTCGTGGCAACCTGCCCGGGGAGAGAATCGAAAAGCAAAAAAGGGCTGGTTTCCGCCAGCCCTTTCTCGTTTCCCGATTTGACCAGTAATCAGGCCGCCCCAAGTGTCTGTTTGGCAAAGTCGGTGACGCCCTTGTAGTCGGCCTTGCCGTTTGGCGCCCGGAGGGGGACGGTTCCGATCACGATGCGCTTGGGCGTCTTGTAACCGGCGAGCTTGGCTCGGACGTGGGCGCGAAGGGCTTCCTCGTCGAAGCTCGCGCCATTGTTGAGCTTGACGACGCCGGTGACGGCCTGTCCCCATTTTTCGTCCGGCAGGCCGATGACGAGAGCGTCCTCGACCGAGGGGTGGGTCTTCAGGATTTCCTCGACTTCTTCAGGGTAAACCTTCTCGCCTGCCGTGTTGATGCAGACGGAGCCACGGCCCAGCAGCGTCAGGGTGCCGTCCGGTTCGACCGTGCACCAGTCGCCGGGGATCGAATAGCGTTCTCCGCGCACCGTCTTGAAGGTTTTGGCGCTCTTTTCAGGGTCTTTGTAATAACCGACGGGGATGGGCCCGCCGAGGGCGATGAAGCCCGGTTTGCCCGATCCCGGCACCACGGGTTCGTCGTTTTCATCGAAGACCTTGCAGCGCTCGCCGATCTGGAATTTCGCCGTGGCGATTTCCCCGTCCTTGGTCATCAGCGAGGAGCCGAGGCCGAGGGCCTCGGAAGCGCCGAAACTGTCGGTCATGATTGCGTCCGGCATGTGCTTGAGCAGCCCGCGCTTCACTTCCGTGGACCACATCACGCCCGACGAGATGATCGTCGCGACGGAGGAAAGGTCGTATTTGCCCGGCGTTTCATCCAGCGCACGAAGCATCGGCTTTGCGAAAGCATCCCCCACGATCGCCACCTGCTGTACCTTGTTGCGGTCGACCGCCGACCAAAGCTCATGCGGCTCCAGTGACTGGTTGCCGAGCGTCACGATGCAGCCGCCCGACATCATGTTGCCGAGGGCGGTCAGGAGCCCCGTGCCGTGCATCAGCGGGCAGGCGGGGAGCATGGGACCGGCGGGCCCCTTTTCCTTGATTGCCTCGACCAGCGCGGGCAGCGTCTCCGGCGCCGGCCCCAGGCGGCGCAACGCGGAAAGCTGTACTTCGCGCAGATCGTCATGGCGCCACATCACGCCTTTGGGCATGCCCGTTGTGCCGCCCGTATAAATGAAGAGCTGGTCGTCGGGCGAGCGCTCGATATCGAGCTTCTCGCCGTTCCCCGTCATGGCGAGATCCTCGTAACGCTCGGCAAAAGGAGCGATCTCGCCGCCATCGTTTACTTCGACAAAGGTCTGGACCTTTGTCAGGCGGGGACGGATTTCTGCAATGATTTCGCGGAACTCGCTGCCATAGACCACCGTCTGCGCATCCGAATTGTCGAAGATGTAGAACACCTCGTCCGGCTTGTAGCGATAGTTGACGTTTACATGCGTCAGGCGCGCCTTGAAGCAGGCAGCGAGAAGCTCGCTATATTCAGGCCGATTGCGCATGTAGAAGGCGACCTTGTCGTCAGGCTTCGCACCACGCTCGATCAGCGCACGGGCGAGATTGTTCGACCGCTTCGTCATTTCGCCCCAGGTGATGCGCCGCTCGCCATGAACAAGGGCGGGCGCGTCCTGCGGCAGAGCGGGTGAGATTGCGTCGAGGATATCTCCGAAATTCCAAGCCATTGGTGTCCTCCCAGAAACCGGTTTTTTCCGACCCTGCCGCATTCATGGCGGCAGATGCCAATTCTTTTGCCAACAATATACAGCGAATTGCGGAGCGGTCATCCGCGTTGCCGCGAACCGCGCTGACGTTACGTCGTCTCAGCAGGGAAGGGCAGGAATCCCGCTCATGCTGACCAGGAGGCAGCCGGAGGGGTCGCCGGACCAGCCCGGCCTCATGCCGCGATGCGGAGAACAAGGCCCGCGAGGTGGAGGCGGCGCTAGTTCTTCGGCCCCAGATTTCGCACCGACCAATCGTTGGACGTCGCGGCCATCGCGGCAATGAAGAGATAGGCAAGGCCGCCGCCAAGCAGGGTGACGATGCCCGGAGTGATATTTCTGCTTTTAGTCAGGCCACTAAAAAGGGCGGCAACCGGAGTTGCCGCCCTGATGCGTTTGATGCCGGAAAGGCTTACTCAGCCGCGGACATGCGGTCGAGCGAGTAGGCGCCGTCGCCCTGGCCATTGAGCTGGCGCAGGAACTTGATGCCTTCTTCCGCGATGTCGTCGCCGATCATGCGGTCGCCTTCGCCATAGAGTTCCTTCATGTCGATGAAGGCGGCGTAGTTCATGGCCGTGCGATCGGTGATGATGCCGGCTTTCAGGAGCGTCTTGATCAGCACCCGGAAGATGTTGCTCGATTCCTGCATCTCTTCGCGGATGTTCGAATCCGTCATGGCTTCCATGAAGGCGCCCTGCACCCATTCCCAGTCGAGGCCGACGGCGGCATAGATGTGCTTCTTCTGCTCGGGGCTGCCGAGATTGAAGAGCAGCACCTGGAAGACTTCCCAGGCCCAGTCCTCGATGGCGTCGCGCTCTTCCGTCTTCAGGTTCGGGATGGTGCGATCTGCCCAGATCTTCCCGAACTTATGGTGGAAGGCTTCATCCGTCATGGTGAGCTGCATCAGCTTCACCATGAGGGGATCGCGGCCATATTTGTAGAAGGAGGCGAAGGCGCCCATTGCGAGGCCTTCAACCAGCATCTGCATGCCGACGAGCTTCTTCCAGACGAGTGGCGAGTTGACGAGCTCCGTCAGAATGTTGCCAAGCGCCGGTCCGACAGGGACGGGCTTGCCCCAGCGCACCTTGATATAATTTGTGAAGCCGGCAACGTGGCGCGCTTCCTCGCGGGTCTGGTTGGCGGCATATTCCTGCGCGCCCGGATCCTTCAGGATATGACAGAGGCTCGCCGAGAGCGCGAGCGCGCCTGCTTCGCCATGAAGAATGGAAGAGAGCCCCCACTGCACGTCCATGTTGACGAGCTTGATCTTCTGCTTCTCGTCAAGCTTGTCCCTCACCGCCGTTTTCAGATCGGGGTTCTGCGCGGGGTCGACGAGATATTCGTTCTCCATGTCGAAGGGCGCGGAGAAGTCGATATATTTCTTGTCCTGCGGATCCCAGAAATGATCGTGCGTTGCGGAGATGATCTTGTCGAAAGCGGTCGAGCGCTTGCCATAGCGGTCGACTTCCATCATTGCGGGAAAGTCGTCGGGTGCAATGGCCTCATAGGCCGAGTCGACGGTGATGTTGGTGGTGATCTTGCCAGTCATGGTTCCTCCTGCTTCTCGGGATGCAGAAAGGCTCCAGGCCGTTTTCAAGGCAGATGGAATACCTGCCGGTTCGGAAAATGGTCCGGACTATCAAGCGACGAGCAGATTTTCCTGACCGGATGGAAACGACCCAGTCGCGATCTGCTCTGGCCTTCAGCTCCCTTGTCCTCGAATATCAATATAAGCCGGAGGGTTAAGGGACGCAAAAAATAATGACGCCTTCGTCATTTTTATTGCCAAGCTGACGCAAAACTGGCGGAATTCTGCGGCTTTTAGAGGGGTGTGGAAATGAAAAAGGGCCAGGCCGAAACAGCGCATGGGACGCTCGCCTATATGGAAAGCGGGGGTCCGGAAAGCGAAAAGACGGGCCCGGCGGTGCTGTTCATTCACGGCAATTCCTCGTGCAAGGAAATGTTCGCCAGACAGTTCGATGCGCCGATGGCGAAGCGCTATCGCTTCATCGCCTTCGATCTGCCGGGGCACGGCGAAAGCAGCGACGCACCGGACCCCGCGCTCACTTATTCCATCCACGGCTTTGCCGATGCGGCAATGGCACTGATGGAGGCGTTGAAGGTGGAGCGCGCGGTAGTGATGGGCTGGTCGCTTGGCGGACATGTGGCGCTTGAAATGCTGGAACGCTGGCCGGGCACGATTGCCGCCTGGATCACCGGCACACCGCCCGCGGGCGGCGCCGACATGGTGGACGGCTTTTTGCCGACGGAAGAGATGGGCCTTACCTTCAAGGCGGAATTCACGGAAGAGGATGCGCGCACGCAAGTGCGCGGCGGGCTTGGCGAAGGCGTTGAGATGGAGCCCTGGATGCTGGCGGCGGCCTTGCGCGCGGATGGACGCTTTCGCCCGATGTTGCTGCAATCGGCGATCGAGGGACGCGACGGGGACGGGCGCAAGATCGCGGAAACGGCGGCAGCGCCGCTTGCGGTCGTGAGCGGCGGGGCGGAGCCTTATGTGAATAATGCGTTCCTCGGACGGGTGGGCTATCGCAACCTCTGGGACGGGAAGGTGCATGTGCTCGACGGGCTCGGGCATTCGCCATTCCGGGAGGCGCCGGAGGTTTTCAATCCGCTGTTCGAGCGGTTTCTCGACGAGGTGAGCTGAAACGTCAGCTTCGGCGGGCATCCAGCGAGCGTTTGGGTGAGAGGCCGCGATAACCCGGCTTGTCCAGGAAATGAACCGGCTTCGACACGGCAGCGACGATTGCCTCATAGAGCGTGTCGGCGGAAAGCGGCTTGGTGAGATAATCCGTCACGCCCTGATCGCGCGCATGGGTGACATTCTCGCGTCCAGCATGACCGGAAATCATCAGGATCGGCACATCGGGGTTGGCGTTGCCGCCCGCTTCCGCCGCGCGGATACGGCGCGTCATTTCATAGCCGTCCATCGGCACCATTGCGCCATCGGTGATGATGATGTCGGGGCGCCGGGCGGCGAAGGCGGCAAGGCCCTTTTCGCCGTCGCGCGCGACAGCGATGTGAACGACGCCCATCGATTCCAGAAGGGCAACGAGAAGGCGCTGCATTTCAAGGCTGTCCTCGACCACGAGTATCTTCAGTCTACGGAATAAGTCTTCGTCTGCTCTGGTCGGGTCTTTGTTCATCCCGATTTTCTCTGGCTGCCGTTTCCGTTGATATCCGAACCGATCAGCCGGTCGAGCGCGTTCAGCGTTTCCATGGTGATGGCGGGGTCGGTTCCGGGGTTCTCGAACGCGTCGCGGATCGCATCGACGTGGAAATTGACGACGGTGCCATCACGCCAGTCTCCGTCACGCGAGTGTTCGACGTAGCGGCAAAGCGAATCGGCGAACTGGCCGACAATGGCGTAGCCGAAGGTTCCCGCGAGACCGCGCATGTCATGGGCCAGCATATAGAAACGCTCACGCGCTTCCTTGTCGCCCCGGCAGGCAGGCTCGACGAGGACCTGGAGCATGGCGATCTGCGATTTCAGCGAGTCGGCATATTTCGTTTCGAGCTCGCGGATCGTCGTCTGCATCTGTTCGAGGACGCGCGGGTCGAGGCGCATAGGCGCAACATAATCCGAGCCGAGCTTGCGTTCGGCGATGGAGGGGACGCGAATGAAGCGAACGTCAAGAGGCGGCGCTTCGTTGCGCGCTTCATCGCCTGCCAGTCTGGAGAGAGGTCTGCGTTCGATCATGGGTGTGCACCTCAGAGCAAGGCGATCGAATTGCGCCGGTCTTCGCCCTCGAAGGGACGCTCGCGGCGGCGGCGGTCGGGCCCGCGATAGGTCGGGGTCTCGACGAACTGGCGAGGCCGGTCGAGCACCTGGATCAGGCGCTCGTAGAGTCCGCGGGCGGAAATGGGCTTGGAGAGAAATTCGCTGATGCCGATATCGCGCGCGCGCTCGACGGAGGCGATGTCGGTGTGGCCAGAAACCATGATGATCGGCACCATGCCGAGGGCGTGGCCGCGAATGCTGCGCAGCTTGCTGGCGAAGGAAAAGCCATCCATCGGCATCATTGCGGCGTCCGTAATGATGAGGTCGGGCTCTTTCGTCTGGACGATGGAGAGAGCCTCGTCGCCGTTGATGGCGAGAAGGACTTCCTTGACGCCCAGCGCCTGAAGCAACGTCATCAGGAGATGGCGCATATAGGCGCTGTCATCAACGACGAGAATCGTCAGCTTTTTGAAAAGAGCTACAGACATCGAACCCCCGTTTGCTTGCCTGTCTTGCGCAGCATGGGGTGCGGATTGCCCCCCGCGCTCCCCTCATGTGTCTCAACCTTAACGGGAAGGTCTTAACAAAAGGGAACCGGGAAGCGGCGGAAAGCCGCGCGTTTTCGCCTTTGGGCGGTTCAGGGATGGTTAAGGAACGGCGCTCAGGCGCGAGCGGAAACGAGCCAGACCGCGCCACCGAGCCGGACCTCGCCATTGGAGACATGACCGGCGAGCGCCTCGCGCACGGCATCCGCCGCACGGGTTTTCGTCTCGTTCGGCAGCTCCTTCAGGGCGCGCGAGAGCGGACCGATTTCGAGCGTCTGTTCGAGGGCGGCTTCGACCGGATTATCGCCACGGCCAAGCGAAAGCGAGGCGTCGAAAGGTTCTATGGCGATGTCGCGATAGCCCGCATCCTCGAGAATGCTGCGGAAGCGGTCGGGGTCGGCGAAGGCGAAGGGGCCGGGCGCGCCGGGCAGGGGCGGCTCCTGCGGCGGAAGATGGGGCAGGGCCGCGAAGAAGGGCACGGAGACCCAGCCGTTTTCCTTCATCGGCCGCCAGCAGACGAAGGCAATGCGGCCGGACGTCCCGAGCGAGGGCTTCATATGCGAGAAGGCGGCGACGGGATCGGCGAAGAACATGATGCCGAAGCGGGAGACGAGAAGATCGAAGGTGTTCGCGCCAAAATCATGCGTGGCGGCATCGGCCAGCATGAATTCCGCATGGCCGCCGGATGTCTTGGCGCGTTCCTCTGCCCGTTTCCGGGCGCGCGCGATCATGGGGGCGGAAATGTCGACGCCGAGCGCATGACCGGCGGGGCCTGCATGCTCCGCCGCCTCGAAGGTCGTCGCGCCGCACCCGCAGCCGATATCCATGAGGCGTTCGCCGGGCTTGATGGCGGCGAGTTCGAGCACCGCGCCGGAGAAGGGCTGGAGCATGGCGTCCAGCTTGTCCTGATAACGCGCCCAGCGCTCTCCCGCATCGCCGTTCCAGTAGTCGATCTGGTCGGCGTTGGGGCCGCTTGCGGTCAGGGGCGTGGTGGCGGATGTCGTCATGGGGGCTCTCCTCCGGTGGGAACCTATCTTTAGCACGAAATTGGCGGGAGGAGGTCAGTCCAGGCTTTTTGCTTCGGCTTCGGCTTCTGTTTTGGGGGATCGGCTTTCGAGGCGCTCGGCGAGGGCGCGGAGCTTGTCCTCGACGGCATCCATGCCGAGTTCGTATTCGGTGCGCGGTGGGGGCACGTCATCATCGGCGCCGGTCGGCAGGCGGGTTTCGATGGCGTAGCTCCCCGCCAGTTCGCGCAGCCGGGCAAGACGTTCGGAGATGAGGGCGGCGTGATCGGTGAAGCGCTCGCTGATGGTGAAGGTGCGCTCGCGGGCCTTTTCGAGTTCGGCGGCGATTGTCTCGATTTCGGCATCGTCGGCAAAGGCGTTGTGCGGCGGCGAGAGGGAGAGCCCCGCTTCGCTGGTGGTCAGGTTCGCGACCTGAATGGCGATGCCGGAGCGGCCATCGCGGTCGATGGGGATGTCGAAGGTGGCGAGGGTGCCGCCAATGCGGCGGCCTGCGATCAGGTTCACGCGGTTATGCGAGGCGGAACCGGCGATGGCGTCGATCTCGGCGCGGAGGTCGTCATAGCGGCCGGCAAGAAGCGCGCGGCGGCCATGATCCTCGCTTGAGGCGGCGTCGCGCACCAGCTCGGCGGCTTCGCGCAGGCGCTCGGCGATGGCGTCCATCGCCAGGACGGCGGTTTCGATGGTGGAGAGGGCGGTGGCGATATGCTGGCCGAGTTCGGCGGCCGAGAGCGAGCCTGTCGCATTGCCGCGGATGCGCAGCGCGCGCTGAACGGCCTCCGGCGGTGCCGAAGACGTTTCCTCGGCGGAGGACGCCACGTCGCGCCGGCCCCACAATCGCGAGAGAATGCCCATTATCTTTTGCCCAAGCCATGCCTTTGCCCGTCTCCACAAGGAAAACGGACGCCCAGGAGGAGACTAGCGCGGAGAATATTGACGAGGTCTAAAGGAGGCTCATGTTAGGTTCCTGCCCATGCCTGACCCCCACGCGATTATCTGGAAAATCGGCCGGCCTCTCCTGCGCCTCTACTGGCGGGTGAGCCGCCCGCTGACGGCGGGTGTGCGAGGCATGGTGTTTGACGGCGAGGGGCGTGTGCTTCTGGTGCGCCACACCTATATTCCCGGCTGGTACCTGCCGGGCGGTGGCGTCGAGCGCGGCGAGACGATGGCGCTCTCGCTCCGTCGCGAGCTGGAAGAGGAAGCGGGCGTGACGCTGACCGGGGAGGCCCGGCTTTACGGAATCTATGCGAATTTCCGCGAGTTCAAATCCGACCATGTGGCGCTTTATGTGGTGGCGCATGGCGACTATGAGCACGAGCCCCGGCGCTCGCCGGAAATCGCGGAAAGCGGCTTCTTCGCGCTCGATGCACTGCCCGAGGGCATCACGCCCTCGACGGCGCGGCGGATTGCGGAAGTGTGCGAAGGACGTCCGCCGGACGAGTTCTGGTAGCGGTCAGGCGCGCGAAAGCGGCAGCACCTCTTTTTCGCCCGAATTTCCGGTCTAGCTGGTGTCCTGACTGGAGGACGCCATGAACAGAATGCTCGTGACAGGACTTTTCGCCATTTTCCTCGCGCTGGGGAGTGCGCCTGCATTTGCGCAGGATGAGGTGAACTGGCAAGCACTGCCCACGGACAAGGCGGCGCTTCAGGAACTCGACACCCGGCAGATGCGCGCGCTGCGAAATTCGGTGCGCCATTGCGACGATGTCTGGCGCACGGACCATTCGGGTACATCTTGCGTGTTTCTCGATCTCGACCGCGTGATGCGGCAAAGCGACGATCCGGCGCTCAAGGCCTATCACTTCGCGCTGCCACGCGGCATGCGCTACGACGAGGCGCGCAACCAGGGCGCGGCCATTGAACGGGTGAAGAAATTGCGCGCGGATGCGCTCGACTGAAGATCAGCCGAAACGCGCCCTGTCATGCGGGGCATCGAGGTCGAGGATCGGCCCGGCGGGGACAATGCCCGTCGGGTTGATCGTCTTGTGGCTGCCGTAATGGTGCTTCTTGATGTGGGAGAAGTTCACCGTCTCCGCGATGCCCGGCACCTGATAAAGCTCGCGCAGATAGTTCGAAAGGTCCGGATCGTCGGCGATGCGGCGGAAGTTGCACTTGAAGTGGACGGAAGAGAAATGATTGCCGGAACCAAAAAAGGCGGACCGTGAGGCCCGCCTTTTCCGTGTTGGTATCGTGTGAGGTTTACACCGGCTCCCAGGTGAAGACGGAGGATGTCGCGCCCAAGTCCGTGTAGCCGCCTTCCATGGCGGGCATGCCGTGGCTGAGAATCGTTTCGGGCGTCCAGCCATCGATCCGCGCGACCGACTTCACGGGGCGGGGCTGCGAGAAGAGGACGATCTCGTTGCCGCGTACGGAGAAGATCTGGCCGCTCGCCTTGCACTCGGGCGAGGCCAGCGCGACGGAGAAGTTCGCGACCTGCTCGGCGCGCATCGCATTCTTCATGCGTTCGACGCGCTGGGCGGAGGCTTCGTCCTTCACGGGAATGGTCGCGATCATGCGCGTCCAGGCGAAAGGCGCAATGATGTTGGAGCGCACGTTTTTCTTTTCGCCTTCCATCGCGATGATGCGCGACAAGCCGGCAATGCCCATCTTGGCGGCGGCGTAGTTCGCCTGGCCGATATTGCCGATGAGGCCGGAGGTCGAGGTGAAGAGGACGAAGCTGCCTTCTTCCTGCTCGCGGAAATGATTGATGGCCGCGCGCGTGATGTTGTAGCTGCCCTTCAGATGCACGTCGAGAACGGCGTCCCAGTCTTCGTCCGGCATCTTGTGGAACATGCCGTCGCGCAGGATGCCTGCCGGGCTGATGATCGAATGCAGGCCGCCGAAAGTGTCGAGCGCCTGTGTGATCATGTTCTCCGCGCCGGACTTCAGCGAGACGCTGTCGGAGTTGGCGACGGCTTCACCGCCCGCCTTCTTGATTTCGTCGACGGTCTTCTGCGCGGCGCTTGCATCGCCTGCATCGCCACCCTTCACGCTGCCGCCGAGATCGTTCACGACGACCTTCGCGCCCTGCGCCGCCGCGATCATCGCGCATTCCTTACCGATGCCGCCTGCGGCGCCGGTGACGAGTACGACCTTGCCTTCCAGAATTCCCATGACACTCTCCCTGTGGCTTGCGTGGTTTTCTTAGAGCAGATCCCGATCGGACGAAATCGCTTTGCGTTTTTATCCGATCAGGAAAATCTGCTCGTCGTTTTTAATCTGGACCGTTTTTCTGGAAAACGGTCTGGTTGGCGGGCAAGCTAGCCGATGGGGAGCCGTCCATTCCAGCCTTTATTAGCCCCGAGGGAGGTATTGGGCCCTGCCAATGCCGCTTTACGGAGGGGAATTACCGTGCTATCCGCCTTTTCTTCCGGGGCGGGCTCCGGCAACAGGATGTGTGAAATGGCGCGGTTCATGTCGCAGCGACGACGAGAGACGGCTCGGGGCCTTCGAGGCCTCGCGCAAATGCGCGCCCGCACGGTCCTCCCTTTCGCCTGAGCTCGGAGACGACGATAGCGGGTGAGCGCTTCTCATCTCTCTCCATCCGCTGTCAGTCGAGATAAACCCCATGTTTGAAATCGAAGCCGAGCGGCCTGAGCACGGGCCTGCCATTGAAGCGCTGCTGGACCATTCCTTCGGCCCCGGCCGCTATGCCAAGACGGCGCAGCGGCTGCGCGAGGGCAATAGGCCTGTGCCGGAGCTTTGCTATGTCGCCTTTTCGGGCGCGGGCGAGAAGCGGCGGATGGTGGGGGCCTTGAGCTTCTGGCCGGTTATCATTGGCGGGGTGCCGGGCCTGATGCTCGGGCCGCTTGCGGTCGACCCCGAATTGCGCGGCAAGGGCTGCGGCATCGCGCTGATGGAAAAGGGGCTCGCCGACGCGAAGAAGCTCGGCTACCGGCTGGTGATCCTTGTTGGCGACGCGCCCTATTATGCGCGGGTCGGCTTCGGCCCGGTTCCTCACGGGCGGCTGACCATGCCGGGGCCGGTGGACCCGTCGCGGCTGCTCTACCGCGAACTCGATATCGGTGCTTTCGGGAGCGCGAAAGGCGCGATCACGAAGCCGCCCTCTCAATAACGTCATTGCGAGTGACCTTCAGGGAGCGAAGCAATCCAGGGGTCGCAGGCATGGAGCAAGCTGCTCTGGATTGCTTCGTCGCTTCGCTGCTCGCAATGACGGTCTAAAGAACACCGTCAATTTTTCTGCATCGCGGCGATGAGGACAGGCACATTGTGCCTGAACATCGCGACATAGGTGGGCGCGGGTCCGTCCGGCTTCGAGAGTGCGTCGGAATAAAGCGTGCCGCCATCTTCCGCGCCGGTTTCGCGCGCGATTGTTTCCATCATGCGGGGGTCCGACATGTTCTCGATGAAGAGGGCGCGGATATTCTCCCGGCGGATGCGGTCGACGAGGCGGGCAAGCGCTTCGGCGCTTGGCTCGGTCATGCTGGCGACGCCGAGAGCGGAAATGAATTCGATGCGGTAGGCATCGCCGAAATAGCCGAAGGCATCATGCGTGGTGATGACCCTGCGCTTTTCCTGCGGGACTTTCGCAATCTCGCTGCGGACCCAGCCGTCGAGCTTTTTCAGTTCGGTGATGTAGCTCTCCGCATTGGCCCGATAGACGAGGGCATTGTCCGGGTCTTTTTCGGCGAGCGCGTCGGCGATGTTCTGCACATAGACGATGCCGTTGCGCAGGTCCTGCCAGGCATGGGGGTCGAAGTCATGCGCGGCTTCCGGGTAGCCGTCTTCGTCGTGACCCTTGTGGTCATGATCGTGGTCTTCTTCGCCATGCTCGTGATCTTCCTCGTCGTGATCGTGAGCATGTTTTTCTTCTTCCGACATGCGGCGCGGATTGATGCCGAAACTCGCCGTCACATATTTTGCCTTGGTGCCGGAGGCGGCGGCGAGGCGGACCATCCAGGACTCGAAGCCGAGGCCGTTCATCACCAGCACATCGGCGTCGGCAAGCGCGCTCGCATCGGCCGGGCCGGGCTCGAAGCTATGCGCATCGCCATCGGGTCCGACAAGAACGGTCACATCGGCATTGCTGCCCGCGACGTTCCTCACCATGTCGCCGAGGATCGAGAAGCTTGCGACGACTTTCAGCTGTTCCGCGCTGGCGGGGAGGGCGAGAGCGAGCGAAAGAGCAAGTGTGAGGCAGGACAGGGTAAGGCGAGACAGGGCGAGCTTCTTCATGGGGTAACTCCCTCAGTCGTGAAAATGGGCGCGCGGGAAATAGCGCGTGCGTACGCTGTCGCGTGTGCCGAGAAGAATCGACGCCACATAAACCAGTCCGGCTGTGAGGATGATCGAGGGACCGGAGGGCAGATTGAAATTGTAGGAGAGAAGAAGCCCGGCGAAGCCCGAAAGGAAGGCCAGCGTGGTCGAGAGGGCGGCGAGCGACCAGACCGCGCCTGCCCAGAATCGGGCGGCGGCGGCGGGCAGCATCATCAGGCCAAGCGCCATCAAGGTCCCGAGCGCCTGGAAGCCGGCGACGAGGTTCACCACCACCAGCACAAGAAAGATGAAATGCCAGACCGTGCCGCCGCCCGTCGTCGCGCGGAGGAAGGCGGGGTCGAAACATTCGATCACCAGCGGGCGGTAGATGAGCGCGAGCGTGACGATGCTGAGGGTCGCGATGGAGGCGACAAGGATCAGCGCATCATCGGTCACCGAAAGGATGGTGCCGAAAAGGACATGCAGCAGATCGATGTTCGAGCCTTGCGTCGAGACGATGAGGACGCCGAGCGCGAGGCTGATGAGATAGAAGCCGGCGAGGCTCGCATCTTCGCGCAGCGCCGTGACGCGGGAGATGATGCCCGCGAGAAAGGCGACGGCAAGGCCCGCGATGAGGCCGCCGATGCTCATGGTCCAGAGCGAAAGCCCGGCGATCAGGAAGCCGATGGCGGCACCGGGCAGGATCGCGTGGCTCATGGCATCGCCCATGAGGCTCATGCGGCGCAGCACGAGGAATGTGCCGATGGGGCCGCCGCCCAGCGCCAGCGCGAAGCAGGCGATGAGCGCGCGGCGCATGAAGCCGTAATCGACGAAGGGGGCTATCAGCGCGTCATAGATCATGCGGCGTCGCCCCATGCATCGGAGACGTAGCGTGCGCGGCGGAGGTTTTCCGGCGTGAGGACATTTGCGGTTGCGCCCCAGGCGACGGGTTCGCGCGCCATCAGCAGCGTTTCGGGGAAGCTCTCGCGCACGCGCTCAAGATCGTGCAGTACGGCGATCACGGTGCGGCCTTCGCGGTGCCAGCCTTCAACGAGCTGCATGAGATCGGCGCTCGTGCGTTCGTCCACGGCGGCGAAGGGCTCGTCGAGCAGGATGAGCCCCGCATCCTGAAGCATGAGGCGGGCGAAGAGGGCGCGCTGCAACTGACCCGCCGAGAGTGCGCCGACCTGGCGTCCTTCGAAGCCTCCGAGGCCGACGGCGGTGAGCGCGGCGCGGGCACGCTTCACATGTTCCCCGGTGATGGCGCGGAAGAGGCCGACCTCGCGCCAAAGGCCGAGCGAGACGGCATCGATGACGGTAATGGGGAAGCTGCGGTCGATCTCCGCGAGCTGCGGCAGGTAGGCGATGTTGCCGTTCGCGCCGTCGATGCGGCCTTCGCTGAGGGGGACGAGGCCAGCGATGGCCTTCAGCAGCGTCGACTTGCCCGCGCCGTTCGGGCCGATAATGGCGGTGAGGCTGCCCGGCGCGAAGCTTCCCGTCAGGTGATGGACGGCGGGAACGCGGTCATAGGCGACGGTGAGGTCGGCGACGGAGAGAGGCGGGACGGGCTTCATCGTGCGAGCGCCCAGGCGACGCCGAGCCATAGCGCGGCCGTCGCGGTAAGCGCGACGCCAAGCCGCGGACCGATACCGGCTGCGAAGGCCGAAGCGCGCGGTGCGTCGTCCTTGTTGGCGATGACCGGCTTTTCGGGGGAGGCCAATCTCCGGCTCCTGTTACATTATAACACGGGCGGAAGCTAGGACGGTTCTGCCGGGAAGGCAAGCGTTTGGACTGGTGACATTTGGACTGGCGAGACGTCAGCGTCCTTCGCGCCACCAGGCGAGCGCCAGCGCGCCGAGAATGAGGATGAGGGCGACAGGCCCCGTGAACAGCGGTGCCTGATGAACTGCATGAACGAGATATTGCTCGTTGCGCTTCAGGCCCATCCAGTTCGAGCCTGCGGCGTCCTGTCCGGCGCGCACGGAGCGGATGCCGGGTGTACCGCTCGCATTCTCGCCCGCCCACCAGATGCCGCCGCCTGCCGCATCGGCGACGGGCTGCATGAGGCCGACGGTGGCGCGCACATCCGAAAACTCCCGCGGGTTGAGAGGGCCTGCCGCGGCAACGGCGGTGAGATCTCCCTGCGCGATGCGGTAGAGGCCGAGTTCCTGTGCTTCCATCGTGCCCTCGAAGCGGCCGGGCGCGATTTCGCTGAGCGGAACGTCGCGTGTCTCGCCGGAGGGAAGCGTCACGCGCGCGGGCGGGGTTTCATTTTCCATCGTGCGGCGCTTCACGGTCAGCATGCTGCCTTGTGCGATGGCGGAGAGGTTTTCCTCTTCGAGGTCCGGTTCCTTCATCAGCCAATGGGCGAGGCGGCGCAGGAGTTCCGCCTGCGGGCCGCCGCCCTCATAGCCCCGCGACCAGAGCCAGACCTGATCCGATAGCAATTGCGCCACGCGGCCCTTGCCTGCATGGGCCAGCACCATGAGCGGCTTGCCGTCCGGGGTGTCCATTAGCACATCGCCACCACCGGCATTCACTTCGATGGTGCGGAACCAGCGGCCCCAGTCGGGCGGCG